>FLYJ01000069.1_pt1 | contig 47525 bp, 45 predicted proteins | sample 1122561 | NCBI WGS metagenome assembly FLYJ01 (sample SAMEA4346788, study PRJEB14843) | hot springs metagenome | biome: Terrestrial Biome; feature: Habitat; material: Sediment | place: India | collected 2012-06-12 | depth 1760 m
TGATCCCGTGCCTGATCATCGTTGTCCTGGGCTGGATCACGTACAAGTCCACGCACGCGCTCGATCCGTACAAGCCGATCGAATCGGATGTGAAGCCCATCACGGTCGAGGCCGTCTCGCTCGACTGGAAGTGGCTGTTCATCTATCCGGAGCTGAAGATCGCGACGGTCAACCAGCTCGCGTTCCCGGCCAACACCCCGATCAACTTCAAGATCACGTCCGACACGGTGATGAACGCGTTCTTCATCCCGCAACTCGGCAGCCAGGTGTACGCCATGGCGGGCATGCAGACCAAGCTGCACCTGATCGCCAACGAGACCGGTGTGTTTGACGGCATGTCGTCGAACTACAGCGGCTCCGGCTTCACGGGCATGAAGTTCAAGGCCACGGCCATGACCAACGAAGAATTCGACGCCTGGGTCAAGCAGGTCCGCGCGTCGTCGCAGAGCCTGACCAAGGAAGGCTACGCAGCGCTGGCCAAGCCGAGCGAGAAGGTGCCGCCGGCGATGTACGCCTCGGTGGACCCGACGCTGTACCACAGCATTCTGCACAAATACATGGGCGACTCGGACAAGGTCCTGACGCTCGACGAGGCGCTGGGCAATGGCGCCTGCACCGTGGAAACGGCCGAGACGATTGCGACGCCGGCCCCGGTGCAGTCGGCCCTGCCGGCCCCCGCCGCTGCCAACGCAGTGCGCAAGAATTCCTAGGAGTTGACGATGTTTGGCAAGTTGAGTCTGGAGGCCATTCCGCTGCACGAGCCCATCGTGGTCGTGACGGTGTCGGCCATTCTGCTGGGTGGGGCAGGGCTGGTGGGCCTGATCACCTATCTCAAGAAGTGGTCGTATCTCTGGAATGAGTGGATCACCTCGGTCGACCACAAGAAGATCGGCGTGATGTACTGCATTCTGGCCATCGTGATGCTGCTGCGCGGCTTTGCCGACGCCATCATGATGCGCTCGCAACTGGCAGTCGCCTCGGGCGGCGGTGCCGGCTATCTGCCGCCTGAGCACTACGACCAGATCTTTACCGCGCACGGCGTGATCATGATTTTCTTCATGGCCATGCCGCTGATGACAGGCCTGATCAACCTGATCGTGCCGCTGCAGATCGGCGCGCGCGACGTGGCCTTCCCGTTCCTGAACACGCTGTCGTTCTGGCTGGCGGCTGCCGGTGTGGTGCTGATCAACGTGTCGCTGGGCGTGGGCGAATTCGCCCGCACCGGCTGGCTGGCGTACCCACCGCTGTCGGAGCTGGCTTACAGCCCCGGCGTGGGGGTCGACTACTACATCTGGGCGTTGCAGATATCTGGCCTCGGGACATTGCTGACCGGCGTGAACTTCGTCGCGACCATCTTCAAGATGCGCGCGCCGGGCATGACGCTGATGCGCATGCCGATCTTCACCTGGACCTCGCTGTGCTCGATGATCCTGGTCGTGGCCGCCTTCCCGGTGCTGACCGTGGCGCTGGCGCTGCTGGGCGCCGACCGCTACCTCGACATGCACTTCTTCACGAACGAACTGGGCGGCAACGCCATGCTGTACGTGAACCTGATCTGGATCTGGGGCCACCCCGAGGTGTACATCCTGATCCTGCCGGCGTTCGGCATGTTCTCGGAAATCGTCTCGACGTTCTCGCGCAAGAAGCTGTTCGGCTACACGTCGATGGTGTGGGCAACCGCCGGCATCACCGTGCTGTCGTTCCTGGTGTGGCTGCACCACTTCTTCACCATGGGCTCGGGTGCGAACGTCAACGCGTTCTTCGGCATCGCGACGATGATCATCTCGATCCCGACGGGCGTGAAGATCTTCAATTGGCTGTTCACGATGTACCGCGGCCGCGTCGAGCTGAACTCGATGATGCTGTGGACGATCGGCTTCATGACCACCTTCGTGATCGGCGGCATGACCGGCGTGCTGCTGGCCGTGCCGGGCGCCGACTTCCTGCTGCACAACAGCCTGTTCCTGATCGCTCACTTCCACAACACCATCATCGGTGGCGTGGTGTTCGGCTACCTGGCTGGTATCACCTACTGGTTCCCGAAGGCCTTCGGCTTCAAGCTGGACGAGAAGTGGGGCAAGCGCGCCTTCTGGTGCTGGTTCGTGGGCTTCTACACGGCGTTCATGCCGCTGTATGTGCTGGGCTTCATGGGCATGACGCGCCGTCTGAACCATACCGACAACCCGGCATGGCAGCCGTGGCTGATCGTCGCCGTGATCGGCGCCGCGATCATCGCCTGTGGTATCGCTTCGCAGCTGATCCAGATCTTCGTCAGTATCCGCAACCGCCACGCACTGGCGGATGTGACCGGCGACCCGTGGGGCGGCCGTACGCTGGAATGGGCGACGTCGTCGCCGCCGGCGCACTACAACTTCCCGGTGCTGCCCGTCGTGCGCGACATCGACGCCTTCGCCGACATGAAGGCGCGCGGTGAAGTACCGACGCAGGCCGCGGCCAGCTACGAGAAGATCCACATGCCGAAGAACACCGGCGCCGGGTTCTTCATCGGCATGTTCTCGGTGGTGATGGGCTTCGCGCTGATCTGGCACATCTGGTGGATGGCCGTGCTTGGCCTGGCCGGCATGATCGTCAGCTTCATCCTCCGCAGCAACAACGACGACATCGATTACTACGTGCCCGCTCACGAGGTCCACGAGACCGAGTCGGCCTACTCCCAACGTATCGGTTCGCAGGCGTAAACCATGGCTACCAATGTTCTAGACGGCCACGCGGCGCACGCCGCCGCGCATGGCCACGCGCATGACCATGCGCACCACCACGATGCCGCAGACACCAAGGTCTTCGGCTTCTGGGTGTACCTGATGAGCGACTTGATCATCTTCGCGTCGCTGTTTGCCACGTTCTGCGTGCTGCGCGGTGCGACGGCGGGCGGCCCGACGGGCAAGGAGCTCTTCGATCTGTCGTACGTGGCGATCGAAACCGGCATCCTGCTGGTGTCGTCCATCACCTACGGCATGGTGATGATCAGCCTGCAGAACGGCCGCAAGGATCAGGTGATGCTGTGGCTGGGCATCACGTTCCTGCTGGGCGCCGCGTTCGTCGGCATGGAAATCAACGAGTTCCACCACCTGATCGCGGAAGGCGCGGGTCCGAACCGCAGCGCGTTCCTGTCGTCGTTCTTCGTGCTGGTCGGCACGCACGGTCTGCACGTCGCGAGCGGCCTGCTGTGGATCGCCGTCCTGATGTGGCAGATCAGCCGCAAGGGCCTGACGCAGACGCAATCGACGCGCTTGGCGTGCCTGTCGCTGTTCTGGCACTTCTTGGACGTGGTGTGGATCGGCGTGTTTACCGTCGTGTATCTGCTGGGAGCGATGTAAATGGAACAGACCAACGCAACGACCGTCGTCGCGCATGATGACGCCCAAGGCCATGCCGCCGGCGGCGCAGGCCATGCCACGGTCAAGGGCTACCTGATCGGCTTCGTGCTGGCCGTGATCCTGACCGTCATCCCGTTCAAGATGGTCATGGACGGCGGCTATTCGCACCAGACCGTGCTGGTGACGGTGATGGCCCTGGCCGTGGTCCAGATCGTCGTGCACCTGATCTATTTCCTGCACCTGGACGGCTCGTCGGCTCAGCGCTGGAACGTGATGGCCTTCCTGTTCACGCTGCTGATCCTGGCGATTGTGATCGTCGGCTCGCTGTGGGTCATGCACAACATGAATGCCAACATGATGACGATGTAACGCAGGCCTGGCCTCCTGCAACGCCGGAAGGGCGCCCCGAGCGGGCGCCTTTTCTTTTGCCCATGCGGCTTGGCATCCTGGCTTTGCTACACTCCGCAGGTTCCCCAATTCGAGCGGTTTTCTCCGCTTTTACGCCCGCTTTTTACCTATGTCACAGTACGTTTTCACGATGAACCGCGTGGGCAAGATCGTTCCGCCCAAGCGCCAGATTCTCAAGGACATCTCGCTGTCGTTCTTTCCCGGTGCCAAGATCGGCGTGCTGGGCCTGAACGGTTCTGGCAAGTCGACGCTGCTGAAGATCATGGCGGGCATCGACAAGGACATCGAAGGCGAAGCCACGCCGATGCCGAACCTGAACATCGGCTACCTGCCGCAGGAGCCGCAGCTCGATCCGGCAAAGACCGTGCGCGAGGAAGTCGAAAGCGGCATGGGCGAAGTGATGGACGCGCAGAAGCAGCTCGAAGCCATCTACGCCGCCTATGCCGAGCCCGACGCCGATTTCGACAAGCTGGCCGAAGAACAGGCGCGCCTGGAGGCGATCATCGCGGCCGGTGCAGGCGACAACGTCGAACTGCAGCTCGAAATTGCCGCCGACGCGCTGCGCCTGCCGCCGTGGGATGCCAGGATCGAGCACCTCTCGGGCGGTGAAAAGCGCCGCGTCGCGCTGTGCAAGCTGCTGCTTTCGCGCCCCGACATGCTGCTGCTGGACGAACCGACCAACCACCTGGACGCCGAATCGGTGGATTGGCTCGAGCAGTTCCTCACGCGCTTCCCGGGCACCGTCGTGGCCGTGACCCACGACCGCTACTTCCTCGACAACGCCGCCGAGTGGATCCTCGAACTGGACCGTGGCCACGGCATCCCCTGGAAGGGCAACTACAGCTCGTGGCTCGACCAGAAAGAGACGCGCCTGAAGCAGGAAGAGGCCACGGAATCGGCCCGCCAGAAGGCGCTGAAGAAGGAACTCGAATGGGTGCGCCAGAACCCGAAGGGCCGCCAGGCCAAGTCGAAGGCGCGTCTGGCCCGCTTTGACGAGCTCAACAGCCAGGAATATCAAAAGCGCAACGAAACGCAGGAAATCTTCATTCCCGCCGGCGAGCGCCTGGGCAATGAGGTGATCGAATTCCAGAACGTGAGCAAGAGCTACGGCGACCGCCTGCTGATCGACAACCTCAGCTTTACGATTCCGCCTGGCGCCATCGTGGGCATCATCGGTCCGAACGGCGCGGGCAAGTCAACGCTGTTCCGCATGATCACCGGCAAGGAGCAGCCGGACTCCGGCACCATCAAGATCGGCCCGACCGTCAAGCTCGCCTACGTGGACCAGAGCCGCGATGCGCTGTCCGCCGACAAGACCGTCTTCGAAGAGATCTCCGGCGGCGCCGACATCCTGACCGTCGGCAAGTACGAAACGCCGTCGCGTGCGTACATCGGCCGCTTCAACTTCAAGGGCGGCGACCAGCAGAAGCAGGTCGGCACGCTCTCGGGTGGCGAGCGCGGGCGCCTGCACCTGGCCAAGACGCTGATCTCGGGCGGCAACGTGCTGCTGCTGGACGAGCCGTCGAACGACCTCGACGTGGAAACGCTGCGTGCGCTGGAAGACGCGCTGCTGGAGTTTGCCGGCTGCGTGATGGTGATCTCGCACGACCGCTGGTTCCTGGACCGGATCGCCACGCACATCATCGCGTTTGAGGGCGATTCGCACGTCGAATTCTTCCCGGGCAACTACCAGGAATACGAAGCCGACAAGAAAAAGCGCCTGGGCGAAGAGGGCGCCAAGCCCAAGCGCATCCGCTACAAGCCGGTCGTTCGTTAAAGGAAACGCGCGGGCTTGCCGGCCCGCGCTCCTTTTTAAGGCGACCGGTCGGCCTCGACCGGCGGCAACGCGTCGAGGTTGCTGTCGAACTCGATGCGCTTGTGCGAGCCGTCACAGAACGGTTTGTTCAACGAATGCCCGCATCGGCACAGCCAGACCTGGTCTGCTGCCACTGTCAACTCGCGCCCGTTCTGGGTGACGATCCGAAAGCTTCCCTTGATGTGACACGGCCCGTTGTTGCGGACCGTGACGACCGCGTCGTCGGCCATGATGGCCTCCTGCGAACAGCTCAGAACAGCACGCCCTGCATGCGATAGGCGAAGCGCGCGGGCTTGGCATCGCGCATCAGCGCCATGAACTGGTCCATGTCCATGTGGACCACGTTCTCGTGGTCGCCGGCTTCGAAGTACACATCGCCGTGGGTCATGAGGCTGCTATCGATGTAGGTCGGCATGCCGTAGGCCATGCCCACCGGCGGCACGGCCCCCACGTCGCAGTCCTTGAAGACTTCGCGCAGCTCCGATTCGTCGGCCAGCGTCAGATCCTGACGGCCCGACTCCTTTTGCAGTTCCGAGAGATGCAGGTGGTACGTCGAGGGCAGCACGGCCGCCACGTAGCCGAGCTTGTCTTCGAGCAGCAGCGTCTTGGCCAGACGGTCGCCGGGCACGTGCGCGACCTGCGCGGTTTCAGTGCTGGTGTGGCTGTGCGGATGGCGAATCACCTCGTACAGGCAGCCTTTGCTGCGCAGGCAGCTGTCGAGGGTGCTGGAGATCGACATGGCGTCCTCCCGTATGGGTTGGCGGCCCGCGGCGGAATTGCTGTGGCCGCTACGTCAGCATAGGTCGGTTTCGCGCTGGTGCGAGGATAGGGCACAAAAGCATCGGGCCGCTCAGATGAGCGGCCCGGGCAGGACGTCGAACTGGAGCGGTTCAGCGCCAGCCGTGGCGTTCGCGCCATTCGTGTTCGCGCCAGGCGTGCTCACGCCATTCGTGGCGGCGCCAGGCACGTTCGCGCCAATCGTCGCGGTAGTAACCGCCGTAGACCACAGGGGCGGGCGCGTAGACCGGCGCCGGGCGATACACGACCGGGGGCGGCGGCACATATACAGGCGCCGGGGCGACATACACCGGTGCCGGCACGCCAATCGACACGCCAACGTCCACGTGCGCCAGCGCGGCCGTCGAGGCGCACAGCGCGGCGCCACCCAGAACGAATGCGAGCAGTGTGCGTTTCATGATGCTTCTCCTTACGGTTGCGAGGCCGGGCCGTTGTGCCGTCGACTTCGTATATCAAGTTCGTGATGCCATTCTATGAATCGGAGCCCGGTTCAGGTGATACGCAAATCCTACCGATGTAACGGAAAGTTAAAACGCCCCATCGGCAAGAGCCGGATGGGGCGCGGCGTTTCGTGCCTGCGTCGTGTTCAGGCCTGGGCGGGCGGTCGCCACGCTGCACGCTGTTCGGGTGACGACCACACCGCAAGATGCAGCGCCGACAGCGAGAACGGATCCGAGAGCAGTACCAGCTTCTGCTTGCCCGTGAGCTTGTCCGGGCCCACTTCCAGCGCGTGTCGCACCGTCGCCTCCCGCACGGCGACCAAGCGCGGATCGTGTGGAAAGCGCGCCGTGCCGATCGCGCACATCAGGGCGTTCGTGACGGGATCGACGACAGCCTGGCGGAAGTCCGGCATCGGCGGCGCATTGCGCAGGTGCTTGCGCATGGCGCGCAGCTCGCGCGGCGGACGCACCTCTTCGGGAATCATGAACAGCCGCAGGCGGCGCATGCGCCGGCCCAGGCTGACTCGGCTCGAGAACACCGACAGCGGAATGGAGATGACCAACGCCCCGACCACCGGCGACAGCCACCACAGGAAGCTCGGGTTCAGCCAGTACACCAGCGCGGCCCACACGATGCCGATGAGAGTGTGCAGCCCATGGTGGCGGAAGGCGTCGCTCCAGTGGGTCTGTGCGTCTTCGCGCGGTGGCGACTTCCAGTGCACCTTCCAGCCGAGGAATGCCGCCGTCACGAAACGCGTGTGGAACAGCATGCGCACCGGCGCAGCCAGCACCGAGAACGCCGCTTCGATCGCCATCGACAGCGCCAGGTGCAGCGCACCCCCGAACCGCTTCGGGCCCTGCGCCCACAGCACCAGCACGCTCAGGATCTTCGGCAGGAACAGCACCGTGGCCGTGGCCGAGAACAGCGCCGCAGCCTTTTCCGGGTGCCATTCCGGCCAGATTGGGAACAGCTGGCGCGGCTGCGTGAAGTACTCCGGCGCGATCAGCGTGTGCTTGGCCAGCAGCGCCGTCGACAGCAGCAGGAACAGGAACCACAGCGGCGCCGAGAGGTACGCCATCACACCGGTGATGAACACCGCGCGATGCACGCGATGGAACCCTGGGGCGCCAAACAGGCGGAAGTTCATCAGGTTGCCGTGGCACCAGCGGCGGTCGCGGCCCAGTTCGTCCAGCAGATTGGGCGGCATCTCTTCGTAGCTGCCGTCAAGGTCGTAGGCAATCCAGACGGCCCAGCCGGCGCGGCGCATCAGCGCGGCCTCGACGAAGTCGTGCGACATGATCTCGCCCGACAGCGACCCCTTGCCCGGAATCGGCGCGAGTGCGCAGTGCTTGATGAACGGGTCCAGCCGGATGATGGCGTTGTGGCCCCAGTAGTGCGATTCGCCCAGTTGCCAGTAGTGCAGGCCCGCCGTGAAGAGCGGCCCGTACACGCGCGTGGCGAACTGCTGGATGCGCGCATACAGCGTATCGCGGCCGGCAGCGCGCGGTGCGGTCTGGATGATGCCGGCCGAAGGCGCGCCTTCCATCAATTGCACCAGGCGCGTCAGGCAATCGCCGCTCATGACGCTGTCGGCGTCGAGCACGATCATGTAGCGGTACTTGCCGCCCCAGCGCCGGCAGAAGTCGTCGATGTTGCCGCTCTTGCGCTTCACCCGGTGGCGGCGCCAGCGGTAGAAGATGCGGCCGAAGCCGTTCAGCGCGCGACACAGGTGCAGCCAGGCGTCGGCCTCCGCGGTGCGGATGTCCGGGTCACCGGAATCCGACAGCACGAAAAAGTCGAAGTGTTCCAGGTGGCCCGTGCGCTCCAGCGATTCGTAGGTCGCGCGCAGCCCGGCAAACACGCGCTGCACGTCTTCGTTGGCGATCGGCATGACGATGGCGGTGCGCGCATCGTCCGGGATCACCGCATCGCGTGCGGCGCGGCGCGAGATGACAAAGCGGTCGCCATGGAAGGCCAGCAGCAGGAAGCCCGTGATGGCCGTCCAGAACCCCGCCGAGACCCAGCAGAACAGCACCGCGAACAGCACGATGATGACGGCTTCGAGCCAGTCGCGGCCGTGGTACGGCAGCACGGTGCTCATCGCCCAGGTGGCGGCGACGGTCTGGGCGATCATCAGCGCAAGCAGCGTCAGGCGCCGCCGCGCGCCGACGAAGCGCCAGATGCCCTTCGGGTCCGGCGAGTCCGGCGCTTCATACGGCACCGGCTTCTTGCCGCCGTGCATCCAGCGCTCGACGGCCTTGCGCGCGCGCCAGATCGGCCCGAGCACCCACGGCCAAGGCACCATCGAGCGGCGCGCGGGCTGGGGCCCCGTGTCCAGATGAATGCGGCCTTCGCCGTCGTGCTGAATGGGCGGCGCCGGCTCGGCCGCGGGCTCCGCTGATGCGGCGTTCGCGCGCGTGGCGCCGTACGCGGCGTCCAGGCGCGTGCCCACGGATGCGTAGGCGGGCGCTTGCGCTTCCAGCGAGGTGGTCTGCGCGGCGTCGAGCTTTGCCAGGGCGCGATGGAGCTTGGTCAGCGCAACGGCGTCGTCGTCGCCACGGCCGATGCCGGCATCGCGCAGCAGCGCCGCGCGTGCGTCTGGCGCTAGCGGCAGCGCCTCAAGATAACGATCGGCCACGGATTGCGCCGTGGCCGGGCCGGTGGTGGCAGGGCCCGCGGCGCCGCCGGTCTGGGCGGTCAGCCCGGGGGTAGCAGGTAGCTCCACGTCTCAGAAAGTCCGGTACCGCGGCTGCGCAGGTAGCCGCGCAGCTCCACTGGTTTGTCGTCGTCGACCCGCTTGAGGCGCACGGTCACGCGCCAGCCGCCGGTCGCGGTGTTGGGTTGGCCGAAGATCGATTCGATCTTGCCGTTGGCGTCTGCAGAGAACACCGGCTCCACCGGTGCGTTGGGCGGCAGCTTCGCCAGTGCGGGCCCTTCGAAGTCGACCACGAAGGCGATCGTGTCGTCGGGCTTGCGTTCGTCCGGGCGCTTGGTCGTCCAGCCATGCGAGCGGCGCGTCTGCGCGACCCACGCCAGGGCCGGCTTCCTGTCGCTCTCCTTCTGCCACAGCATGCGGTACTCGAGATTGAACGGCTGCTGCGGCTTGGGCGGGTTTTCGGGCACCCAGTAGGCGACGACGTTGTCGTTGGTCTCGTCAGGCGTCGGGATCTGCACGAGTTCGACGCGCCCCGCGCCCCACTTGCCCACGGGTTCGACCCATGCGCTGGGACGCAGCTCGTAGCGGTCGCCGATCTCTTCGTAGCTCGAGAACGCGCGGTCGCGCTGCATCAGGCCGAAGCCGCCGGGGTTGGTGGTGGCAAACGAGCTCACCAGCAGGCGCTTCGGGTTGGTCAGCGGACGCCAGATCCATTCGCCGGTGCCTGAGAGCACCGACAGCCCGTCGGAGTCATGCACCTCGGGGCGGAAGTCGAGGTTGGCGGCCGGCTGGTTCTCGCCAAAGAAGAACATGCTCGTGAGCGGCGCAATGCCCAGCTTGCTCACGTTCTCCCGCATGTAGAGCTGCGCCTTCACGTCCACCACGGTATCGGTGCCCGGCTTGATGACGAAGCGGTAGGCGCCCGTGGCGCGGCGCGAGTTGAGCAGCGCGTAGATCGTGAGTTCTTTCGCGTTGGCGGCGGGGCGCTCGATCCAGAAATCGGTGAAGCGCGGGAATTCTTCGCCCGAATTGAGCGCGGTGTCGATCGCCAGGCCCCGTGCCGACAGCCCATAGACCTGGTTCTTGCCGATCGCGCGGAAGTACGACGCGCCCAGGAAGACGATCACTTCGTCCTTGTACTTGGGCGTGTTCATCGGGTAGTGCACCCGGAAGCCCGCGAAACCGAGCTTGTGCAGCTGCTTCGGGTCCAGCTTGATGGGGCCGTAGTCGAACAGGCCTGGGTCGAAGCGGATCTCGCGCACGCCGGCCGGCGACACCTCGTTGATCTTCACCGGCTGGTCGTAATACGAGCCTTCGTGGAAGAAGCCGAGCTCGAACGGCAGCTTGTCCTTGCGCCAGTAGGCCAGGTCGGATTTGAAGCGGATTTCGCGGTACTGGTCGTAGCGCAGCTCGCGCAGTTCGCGCGGCAGGGTGTTGGCGGGCGCCTGGTACGGCTTGGCAGCCAGCTGGCGGGCGCGCAGGGCCACGTCGTTCAGGCCGAAGGCGAGCGCCGCATGAGCCGAGGCCAGCGCCAGCAGGCCCACGGCAAGCCGCGCATAGCCGGCCACCGAGCGGGCCCGGGCCGCCAGCGGGGAACGGGGGGGAACAGCGGAGGGAATGTTCAAAATGAGATCGCGTTTATGCGGCCGGCCCAAGGAACGTGACGCTGGGAGCCTGCCGGTCATTCGTCTGTGCCGCCGAGATTTTACCCGCCGGATCTTTGTGAGATCAAAAGTGGCAACATTTTGATAACGTTTTCGCCTCCATCTTGCCGGTAACCGCGTCAAACCGCGTGTAAAGCTGTGGCTCCCCGCCACTCAGCCGTTCGGTTGACGGGAACGCGGGCCGCCGGCCTACGGTCAGAACCGGTTCGCTGCGTGCCGGCGTTTCCGCATGGCACACTCTCGGCTCTTTTTTTCATGGAGTTCGCATGACCCGCTGGACGCGACGCGCTGCCACGATTGCAGCGCTTGCCTTTTCGACTTCGCTGCTGGCGGCCGCGGCGTTTGCCGCCCCTGCCGCCAAGAACGCGCCCCAGGCAGCATCGGCCAAGGCGGCGCGCGATCCCGGCGATGTGGCGGCGCTGCTGGACGCCTTTCCGCTCGGCAAGCCGCTGCCCAGGCTGCCTTCGTGCCAGGATGTGCGTGCGGCCGGCGGCAAGGACGTCTCCGAATACTGCTCCGACGTGCTCGAGTCGCATGGCCGCACCCGCTCGCTTGGCGTGCCGTCGGCCAAGCGGCCCGAGCTGATGGACGGCCCGCAAGCCGTGCTCCTGATCGATCAAGGCAACGTTGCCGGGCTGTTCGTGCCGACGCGCGGCGTCGATACGGAGCAGCGTGTGTTCCAGGCGCTGTCCGACCGCTATGGCAAGCCGGCGCAGGAAGGCAAGGCGCCGCTCAAGCTCAGGTCGGGCAAGACGGTGGAATCGCTGCGTGCGCGCTGGACCGGCGCGCAGACCATCGTCACGATGTATGCCATTCCGGAAGAGCCGCAGAACGGCACGGTGGAGTTTCTCTGGGGGCCCCGCGCCGGCGCGGTGATGGACCAGATGCGCGCCGAGGTGGACCCCGACGCGCCCAAGCCCGCATCCGGTGTGGCGGCTTCTGCGCCGGCGGCGGCTGGCAAGGCGAGTGGCAGGAACTCGGCATCACATCAGTGAGGTGACCGACACGCGTCCGTCACCTTCCGTTACAGCGCTTACACGTGCATGACCCAGGCGTCGCGCGCCGCCGCTTATAACGTCCGCGTGGCCTCAATGGAGGGGCCGAAGGACACTCATCATGAAAATCGTGGCTCTGGCCTTGTTGGCCGCGACACTTGGGGGATGTGCCGTTTACCCGGCACCGGTGGCCGTGGCGCCCGCGCCGGTCTATGCGGCTCCGGCGCCGGTCTACTACGGTGGTTACGGCTACTGGGGGCCGGCGGTGCGCTTCAACTACTACCACCGCTGACGGACCTGCCCTAGTCCGGAGAATGCAGCCCGGGCCAGCCGGGCGCCAGGGTCTGCGGCAGGCCCAGCAGATCGAGCACGCGCCCGACCGTATGGTCGACGAGGTCGTCGATCGTCTTGGGCCGCTGATAAAACCCCGGCACGGGCGGGAAGACGATGCCGCCCATCTCGGTGACGGCCGTCATATTGCGCAGGTGCGCCAGGTTCAACGGCGTTTCGCGCACCATGAGGACGAGCCGGCGGCGCTCCTTGAGCGTGACGTCTGCCGCGCGGGCGATGAGGTTGTCCGACAGGCCGTGTGCCACGGCGGCGAGCGTCTTCATGGAGCACGGCGCCACCACCATGGCTTCGGCGGCAAATGAACCGCTGGCGATGGTCGCACCGATGTCGCGCACGTTGTGGACCACGTGCGCCAGCGCTTCCACTTCCTCGCGGGCCATGTGCAGCTCATGCTGCACGTTCATCAGCCCCGCCGGCGACATCAGCAGGTGCGATTCCACTCCCGCCGATTCCCGCAGTCCCTGCAGGACCTGCAGCAGCCGCACGCCATAGATCGCCCCCGACGCGCCCGTGATCGCCACGATGATGCGGCGCGGGCGCGCCGCATTGGCAGGGGGGGAAGGCGCGGGCGCAGTCACGCTGAACGACGCTGTCGACGCGCTCAGGCAGCCAGCAGCGGCTGCAGTTCACCGCTCTGGTACATCTCCATCATGATGTCCGAGCCGCCGATGAACTCGCCCTTGATATACAGCTGCGGAATGGTCGGCCAGTTCGCGTATTCCTTGATGCCCTGGCGGATCTCGTCATCCTCCAGCACGTTCACGGTGTACGGCTGATCGACGCCGCACGCCTTCAGGATCTGGATGGCGCGACCGGAGAAGCCGCACATCGGAAATTGCGCCGTGCCCTTCATGAAGAGGACGACGGGGTGGCCTTTGACGATCTGGTCGATCTTTTCGTGCGTGGTGCTCATGGGGAACTCGATTCGTTGGGGGAGCGGCGCAGCCGCGTCCACATTGGAAAACCCGTTCATTTTAGCGGGGTTCGTCAGGCGCGGTTCTCTGCCCGCCATTGTCCGCCGCTGCAGCGGTCCTGGCCGCCCAGATCCTGCACGGTGAAGACGTCGGCGAAACCGGCCCCCGCCAAGAGCGCACGCACGGCCGCGCCCTGGTCGTAGCCGTGCTCGAGCAGCAGCCAGGCTCCGGCCGCCAGGCGTGCCGGCGCGCCCGCGACGATCGTGCGCAGATGGCGCAGGCCGTCGCCGTCGTCGGTGAGGGCGCCGGCCGGTTCGAAGCGCAGGTCGCCCTGGCCCAGGTGCGCATCGGCCGCGGCAATGTAGGGTGGGTTGCTGACGATCAGGTCGAATGCCGGCGGGGCGTCGGTTGCGGCGAGCGCGCCGTACCAATCGCCGAGCGCCGTCTGTACGTTCGGTGCGCCCAGCGCCTGTGCGTTGTCCCTTGCGACCGCCAGGGCCTCGGCCGAGGCGTCGGTGGCCCATACCCGCGCGTCGGGCCGTGCCAGCGCAATCGTGACGGCGATGATGCCGCTGCCGGTGCCCATGTCGAGCACGCTGGGCGCGTCGCGTTCTTCGAGACGGTCCAGCGCCTGTTCGACCAGCACTTCGGTATCCGGGCGTGGAATCAGCACGGCCGGCGACACCCTGAACACCCGGCCGAAGAACTCCCGCTCGCCGAGCAGGTACGCCATGGGTTCGCCCGCCAGGCGCCGCGTGGCCAGCTCGCTGATCCGGCGGCGGGCGGCGTCTTCCACTGCGCAGGCGTCCTGCGTAATGAGCTGCACGCGCGAGAGGCCCGTCACGTGCGATACCAGCATGCGGGCCTCGAGCGCCGGCAAGCCCGCACGCGCGAGTGCGGCCAGCGCATCGGCCACACGGGCGAGGGATTCGGGCGGAATGAGCGGGGCAGACGGCACGGCGGACGGACGGGCAGCAATCGGGCGCACAAAATAACACGGGCCCGGCCGATGTGGCGCGGGCCCGCGAGCGGGTCGGTGCGCAAGCAGGCGCGGCGCTTACTGCTTGGTCGCGTCCTTGACCTTGTTGGCCGCTTCCTTCGTGGCTTCCGCGGTCTTGTCGGCGGCGACCTTCGCGGCATCGGCCGTCTTGTCGGCGGCTTCCTTGGCGGCGTCCTTCGCCTGGGCGAGCGCGCCCGAAGCCGAGACCTGCGCATTCGACGCGGCTTGCGAGAGCTCGACCTTGGCGGCGTCGGCGGCCTTGCTCACGGCGGTGCCGGCGTTGTCGACCGCCTGCTTGGCCGCATCCTTCGATTGTTCCAGCGCGCTCTTCGCGGCTTGGTCGGCGGCATCGTCCTTCTTGCCGCAGGCGGCCAGGCCGAGTGCGAGGGTGGTGGCAACAGTGATGGCCAGCAGTTGGGTACGCATTGCGATTCTCCTGATCGTCGTGGTGGTTGCCGCGCCTGTCTGGATGGGAGGCCACCGGATGCGACCAGCGGCGCACTCGGCGCGATCGGATCGATTATAGGAACGGGTGGACGTCACGCCACCGCGCAAAGCTGTATCAAACGCAAGCGGATGTTACGAGGCCGGCGCTTTTTAACAATTCGCCGGCTCAGTTCTCGTCACTCAGCGCGGCGAGCTGCTCCGCCTGATGCTCGGCAGCGAGCGCGCCGAGCAGTTCATCGAGGTCGCCGTCCATGATCGCATCGATCTTGTACAGCGTCAGGTTGATGCGGTGGTCGGTCACGCGGCCTTGCGGGAAGTTGTACGTGCGGATGCGGTCGGAGCGGTCGCCCGAGCCGATCAGGCTCTTGCGCGCGCTCGCTTCCTTGGCCTGCGCCTCGCGCTCCTGGCGGTCCTTCAGGCGCGCCGCCAGGACCTGCATGGCGCGGTCCTTGTTGCGGTGCTGGCTGCGGTCGTCCTGGCACTCCACCACCAGGCCGGTCGGCAGGTGCGTGATGCGCACGGCCGAATCGGTCTTGTTGATGTGCTGGCCGCCCGCGCCCGACGCGCGGAACGTATCGATGCGCAGGTCCGCCGGGTTGATCTGAATGTCGGCCAGTGCATCGGCCTCGGGCATGATCGCCACGGTGCAGGCCGATGTATGGATGCGCCCCTGCGCCTCGGTGGCCGGCACGCGCTGCACGCGGTGCCCGCCCGATTCGAACTTCAACCGCGAGTACGCGCCTTCGCCCACCAGCCGCGCGATCACTTCCTTGTAGCCGCCGAGGTCCGACGGCGATTCGCTTACGATCTCCACCTGCCAGCGCTGGCGTTCGGCAAAGCGCGTGTACATGCGCAGCAGGTCGCCGGCGAAGAGGGCCGATTCATCACCGCCCGTGCCGGCGCGGATTTCCACGAAGATGTTGCGGTGGTCGTTCGGATCTTTCGGCAGCAGCAGGCGCTGCAGTTCGCCTTCGAGCGACGCCATCCGTTCGCGCGCGGCCCGGATCTCGTCTTCGGCAAAGGCCTTCATGTCGGGATCGGCCAGCAGCTCCTGGGCGGTGGCGACGTCTTCCTGGGCCTGCTTCCACGCTGCGTACTGCGCAACCACGGGCTCGAGCTCGGCGTGCTCGCGCGTGAGCTTGCGGTATTGGTCGAGATTGGCGGTGGCGTCTTCGCGCGCGAGCAGCGCGTTGATTTCGACGGTGCGCTCGGCCAGTTGGTCGAGCTTGGACAGCATGCTGGGCTTCATTCGGGCAATCGCGAAAGAGGTGCCGAAGGCGGCGGACGGCGCGGGCCGCGGATGATACCGCGCCATGTGGAGCGCGCAGCAGCGGCGCGCATGCGAGGAAGCGCCGCTAGCGTTCGGAGTGGCTGGACTGGCGGAACAGTGCCGGCAGCAGGTCGATGAGCTGCTCGCGGCCTTCGCCCTGCGCGTGGTTCAGCGCGTGCGTCGGGCCGTGGAGGAATTTCTTGGTGAGTGCGTGCGACAGCGCTTCCAGTACTTGCGCCGGATCGTCGCCGCGCGCGAGCATGCGCTGGGCGCGTTCCAGCTCGCCCTGGCGCAGTGTTTCAGCGTGCGCGTGCAGGTCGCGGATCACCGGCACCACGCTGCGCGCATCGAGCCAGTGCATGAAGTTCTGCACGCGCGTCTCGATGATGGCCTCGGCCTGCGCCACCGCAGCCTGCCGCAGCGCATTGCCTTCGCGCACGATGGCGCCGAGGTCGTCCACGGTATAGAGGAACACGTCGGACAGGCGTGCGACTTCCGGCTCGATATCGCGCGGCACGGCCAGGTCGACCATGAACATCGGGCGGTGGCGCCGCTGCTTGATGGCGCGCTCCACGGCGCCCAGGCCGATGATCGGCAGTGTGCTCGCCGTGCACGAGACGACGATGTCGAACTCGGCCAGCTTGGTCGGCAGCTCGGCCAGGCGCACGGCGCGGGCGTTCAGTCCCTGGTTCGACAGCGCTTCGGCCAGCTTTTCGCCGCGCTCGAGCGTGCGGTTGGCGATCACCACTTCGCGCGGCGTCTGCGCGGCGAAGTGGGTGGCGCACAGTTCGATCATCTCGCCGGCGCCGATGAACAGCACGCGTTGCTCGGCAATCGACTCGAAGATGCGCTGCGCCAGGCGCACGGCTGCGGCGGCCATCGATACGGAGTGCGCGCCGATCTCGGTCGTGCCGCGCACCTCCTTGGCAACCGCAAAGGTGCGTTGGAACAGCTGATTCAGGTAGGTGCCGAGCGCGCCTGCTTCAGTGGCGGTGCGCACGGCGTCCTTCATCTGGCCGAGGATCTGCGTCTCGCCCAGCACCATCGAGTCGAGCCCGCTGGCTACGCGGAACGCGTGCCGCACGGCCTGCGACTGGCCCAGCGAATACACGTGCGGGGCGAGCTCTGCGGCGTCGATGTTGTGGTGATGCGCCAACCAGCGGATCGCGTGCTCGTGCGCGGTGTCTTCGGGCAGGTTGCCGTCGGTGGCGCAGTAGAGCTCGGTGCGGTTGCAGGTGGACAGGATGGCCGCTTCGGCGGTGCGCTTGCGGTGCGGCAGGTGCTGGCGCAGGGTGGCGAGCGCCGGTCCCACTTGCTCAAGCGGAAACGCCACCTTCTCGCGCAGGGAAAGCGGCGCTGTGTGGTGATTGATTCCAAGGGTGAGCAACTGCATGTGGGGCGGCCGGTTTTACGAAACGGCACAAATTTTGAGCACGCAGAATTATAACGCCGGGGCCCCGCCACGGCAGGGCGCGGCGCGCACGCCGCCAGGCCCCGGCGCCAAATGTAGGTTATGCATCACGCGGGGCACTCCTGGCCTGACCGTTGGCCTTCCGTGCCGTCCTGCGCTAAGGTACGCGTCCAATTGAGTCGAACCGGCAATACGGAGAACAGGCAAATGGGGTGGATTGGGCCGCTGTGGATCGGTCTGGCGGTGGGCGCGGCGGCGCGTTGGCTGCATCCCACCCATGCGGGCGGGCGGCGGATGGGGTGGCGGCCGGCGCTGTGCACGGGTGCCCTCGGCGCGCTGCTCGGGTACTACGGGGGCCAGTTCGCCCACCTGTATGCCGACGGCCAGATCCTGGCATGGACGGCTGCCGTGGTGGGCGCCATGCTGCTGCCGGCGGTGTGGGGCCTCGTGCGCCGCTAAGGCCGGGCCTGCGGCGGTGCCCGGTGCGGCATTCTTGCGCGGTCAGCCCGCGTGGGCGCCGGCGGTCCGCGCATCGCGCGCGGCCAGATAGCCGGCCAGCAGCGCCTCCAGGCGCTTGAAGTCCACCGGCTTGGTCAGGTGGTCTGTGAAGCCGGCCTCGCGGCAGCGCGCGATGTCATCTTCCATGCCGTACCCCGTGATGGCGATGGACGGCGCGGCCTGCCGTTCGGCAAAAACGCCCACCACGTCCAGGCCGCTGCCGTCCGGCAGGCCGATGTCGCTGATGAGCAGGTCGAAGGTGCCCGATTCCGCCGCCTGCATGGCCGTGCGCGCGCCGTTGGCCACGGTGACGGTGTGGCCCAGGATCTCCAGCATCTGCGACATGGCTTCGGCGGTGTCGACGTTGTCTTCCACCAGCAGCACGTGCAGCCCCCGCGTGGGCTGCGGACGCGGCATGGGTGGAGCGGGCGGCGTTTCCGGCTCTGCGGTTGCGGCGGCAAGCGGCAGCGTGAGCGTGAAGGTCGCGCCCTGATGGCGGCCGGCGCTTTCGGCGGTCAGCGAGCCCTCGTGCTTCTGCACCAGCGCATGCGCGATCGCCAGGCCCAGGCCCAGGCCGCCAAAACGCTGCGTGATCGACGCGTCGGCCTGCTCGAACGCGGAGAAGATGCGCGGCAGCGCTTCGGGCTCGATGCCGATGCCGTTGTCCTTGACCGCCACGGCGATGGTCGTCGGGCCCGGATTCCACACGCGCACTTCGATGGCGCCGCCCTCGGGCGTGAACTTGACCGCGTTGCGCACAAGGTTCCAGATCACCTGCTGAATGCGCGCGCCGTCGGCGAAGAGGCGGCTGCGGCTGGCCTCGAAGCGCGTCTTGAGCGACAGCCGCTTGCTCTGCATGTCGTTGCGCGACATGTCGAGCGTGCTCTCGAGCAACGCATACAGGTCGACCGGCGCAAAGCTCACGGCCAGCTTGCCGCGCGAGATGCCGGTGATGTCGAGCAGGTCGTCGATCAGGCGGGCTTCGAGCTCGGCGTTGCGCCGGATCACCTCCAGCTGGGCGACCACGTACTGGGGCAGGTCCTGGCGCAGTTCCAGCAGGTGCACGGCCGTGAGGATGGGCGTGAGCGGCGTGCGCAGTTCGTGCGACAGCACGGCGAGGAAGTGGTCCTTGGCGTGGTTGGCCGTCTCGGCTTCTTCCTTGGCGCGGCGCAGCGTGTCGGCCGCCACGCGTTCCTCGGTGGCATCGCGGATGATCTTCGAAAAGCCGATCAGCTGCCCGTTCTCGTTATGGATCGCGGTGACCACGCTCGATGCGTAGAACGGCGTGCCGTCCTTGCGCAGCATCCAGCGGTCGTCGGTGAGGCTGCCCTCGCGGCGCACGCGCTCGAGCTTGCGCTGGAAGTCGCCCGCCTCGCGCGCGGCCTGCGGGTACAGGATCTCGGCCGACTTGCCGAGGATGTCTTCACGCGCGTAGCCCAGGATGCTGTGCGAGGCCGCGTTCCAGGTGCGCACGATGCCCTGCGGATCGAGCGAGAGCACGGCATGCTCCTTGAGCGCGTTGATGAGCAGGCGGAAGTGCGTCTCGGTCTCGCGCAGCGCGGCTTCGGCGGCAATGCGCTGGCGGCGCTCGGCGGCTTCGGCCAGCGCGCGCAGCAGTACCACCGGCAGGCGTTGCAGGCGCTGCTTGATGACGTAGTCGGTGGCGCCGCGCTTGAGCATGTCGACGGCGTGTTCCTCGCCCAGCGCGCCCGACACGAAGATGAACGGCGTCTGCGGGGCCATGCGCCGCGCAATGTCCAGCGCCTCGGCGCCAGTGAACTGCGGGAGCATGTAGTCGGCCAGGATGGCGTCGAACGTGCGCGCGCTGAGCTGGGCGATGAAGTCGGTCTCGTTGTCGACGAGGACGGTGTCGGCGGGCAGGTTGGCTGCCTCCAGCCGTGCACGCGTGAGTTCGGCATCGAGCGGGTTGTCTTCGACCAGCAGCAGTTGCAGGTTGGGCATGAGAACGGATGCTCCGGAAATGACGGCTAGCCTGCCGCCTGTAATGGACGGCGCGCCCGTGTGGAGCCGGGCGGCGGTTCGTTGAGCACCGCCCAGAATACCCCGAGGTCGGCAATGGCATCCACAAACGCGCGGAATTCGACCGGCTTGACGACGTAGGCGTTCACGCCCAGTTCGTAGCTGCGCAGCAGGTCGGTCTCTTCGCGCGAAGACGTGAGCATCACGACGGGCAGGCTCTTGAGCGCGGCCGTGGCCCGGATCTCGGCCAGCACTTCGAGGCCGTCGATCTTCGGCAGCTTTAGGTCGAGCAGCACCACGGCCGGGTTGCCGGGCACACGGCTGGCATGGGCACCGCGCGCATGGAGATAGTCCAGCGCTTCGGCGCCGTCACGGGCGACAACCACGTCGTTGGCGAGCTGGCTGCGCTCAAGGGCCAGCAGGGTCAGCTCCAGATCGTTCGGGTTGTCTTCAACGAGCAAAATGGGTTTGAGCATGATGGCGTTGCGCTTGAAACGGGCGGTCAGGCGAGACCGCGGACAGACGGCCGCCCGGCGCCCGGCTCTGCGGCCTCGTGCGGCTCGGGCGTGCGGGGCAGGGTGAAATAGAACGTGGCGCCGCGGTCGAGCTCGCCTTCGGCCCAGGTGCGGCCTCCGTGGCGCTCGATGATGCGCCGGACGTTCGCCAGGCCGATGCCCGTGCCCTCGAACTCGTCCATCCGGTGCAGCCGCTGGAACACACCGAACAGCTTGTCGACGTATTCCATCGAGAAGCCCACGCCGTTGTCGGCGATGCGTACGACGGTTTCGGTGGGCGTGTCTTCGGCCTCGATCCGGATGCGGGCCGGATTGCGGTCGCGCGTGTACTTCACGGCGTTGGAGAGCAGGTTGCGCACGGCCAGCTGGAGGAAGGCGGGGTCGGCGCGCACCACGGGCAGTGGGGCGATGTGCCATTCGATGTGGCGGCCTTGCTGGTCGGCCGACACGTCGCGCGCGATGCCGCGCATCAGTTGCGTGAGGTCGACGTCGGCCAGCCGCAGCGCACCGCGGCCCATTTGCGAGAACGTGAGCAGATCGTCGACGAGCTTGCCGGCAAAGCGCGACGACTCCGAGATCGTCTGCAGGAAGTGCCGGCCGCGCGCAGAGACGTGGTCGCCCTCGGTCTCGTCCAGCAGTTCTGCATAGCCGGCGATGTGGCGCAGCGGCGCGCGCAGGTCGTGCGACACCGAATACGAGAACGCTTCGAGCTCGTGGTTGGCGCGGCGCAGCTCGCCGGCCAGTTCGGCCGCTTCCTCGGCGCGGCGCAGCACGATGTTGAGCACCGCGTAGCGGAACTCGGCGGCGGTTTCCACTTCGCTCGTGCGCCATGGGCGCGATGCGCGGGCGACCTGCCTGCGCCGCGGCTCTACGGAGGCGGGGGCGGCCGCGATCTCGGCATCTGCGTCGTGCGCGTCGTCGGCCCCTTCGAGCGGACCGGCCGGGCGGGGCACGCTGTGCGGCGCCTCGGTGCGGAACCACAACACATAGTGACGATGCAGCTGCGACACCTGGACCGCCAGCACCCCGCTGGCCTGCGGCAGCAGGGCGGCGCCGTCGGGATACAGGGCGGCCAGGCGGTCCGTGTGGAAGATCTCGCCGGGGTGTTCGCGCGCAAGCCATTCGGTCAGCCGCAGGATGCTCTGCGCATCGGGCGCCGCGCCCACGCGCACGCATTCGTCGCGGCGGACGATGGCCGCGCTGTTGGCTGAGGCAAAGCGCAGCAGGTCGCTCGGGTGTTCCAGCAGGCCGTCCTGGAAGTTCTCGCGATCCGTCATGGCGGCCAGCAGCCGCACGAGGATGCGGCGCAGCTCCAGCCGGTGGGCGATCTCGGCGCGGTCTTCCTTGGCCTCGATCTGCAGCGCCAGGATCTGCGCCAAGTGCTCGCACGCCGTGCGGACTTCGAACGAGAGTGGGCACGGCCGTGCGTGGTGGCAGGCGATCACGCCCCAGAGTTGGCCGCGCACCGTCAGTGCCAGCGTGAGCGACGCGGCTGCGCCCACGCGCCGCATCGCGTCGCGCTCGGCCGGGGAGGCCCCGCGCAGCGCCACATATGTCAGATCGGTGGGCGCGTCGGTCAACGGGTTCAGCGGCGGCACCAGGCCCACGGGGGCCTCGTGGACGTCGGCCACGAGCCGCAGTGGATTGCGCCCATGCAGCGCGGGCACGTCCGGCGACACGTCGCTGATGGGCAGGTGCGCGCCGAGCAGCGAGCCGATGGCCGCGTCCCGCGCCTCGGCCAGCACCCGCAGGGCGCCATCGCCCTCGAGGCGGCACACCACCACGCGCCCGAAGTGGGTCAGTCGATGGACTTCGCGCGCCGCCAGTTCCGCCACCGTATCGACACTGCTGACCGCCTGCAGGCTGCTCACAAAGGTGCGTACCAGCGGATACATCGACGCAAACGCCCCGGCGGCGGCATGCGACGCAGGCTCCAGCTCCAGGATCAGCACGCCCTTGTGCCGATGCACCACGGCATCGAGCACCTGCCCGCGCGGCGTATGCACGGTGCCGAAGTAGAGCGGGTGATCGTCCACGCTGTGCATGGTCAGGGCGCGCTCCAGTGCCTCGCGGCCGGCCATGCCGATCACGAGCTCGACCGGCGCCTGCAACGCCGACTGCACCGCCGTATCCAGCGCCGCCTCCAGGTTCGCGCTCACCTGGCAGATCTGCAGGTCGGGCTCGGACAGGCACAGCAGGACGCCGCGCGGTTGGATCGTGGCCTCAAGGCTGGTGCCGTGCACGGCATCGACATCGGCGATCAGGGGCGAATGCAAACTCATGTTCTGGGGAAGGGAAGCGCCGGGCCGACCATGCAGACCCACGGTCGCGGCATGCCGCATGTCGAGCAAGGTTCAATCCATCTTTGCAGGGGTCGAGCAATCGCCGTGCCTGCCGGGTTTTTCCGGCGCTTGGGGTGGCGCGGCGCGCCTGCAAGGGCGCCTTTCGATCGGACGGCCTTGTAAAAAAGTGACCCCGGCTCGGCTCGGGTTGTAACGTCTGCCGCGCACCCGCTGCGCCCGTCGGGCGAACGCGCGGGAGTATCATCACCGCCTTTGCCCAGGGCCCGTGGACGACCGCACAGCGACCGGCGTTCGGCCGGCAGGGCGGAGCCATATCGTGGACCGGGGGACGAGATGACGATCGCGTTTGTCGCGCGCGCTTTGCCGCGCGGAGTGTTGTAAGGGGCCGGGCATGGAAGCGAATGCAAGCGTGTCGGCCGCCGGGTCCGGGGCGTCGGCGCCTTTCCCGGCGCAGAGCTCGGCCTACGCCTGGAAGGCCTTGGCAGGCTCGGCCATCGGCTATGCGATGGACGGCTTCGACCTCCTGATCCTTGGCTTCATGCTGCCGGCCATCAGCGCGGCACTGGCGTTGTCGCCAAGCCAGTCAGGCGCACTGGTGACCTGGACACTGGTCGGCGCCGTGGCCGGCGGCATCGTGTTCGGGGCGCTCAGCGACGTCTACGGCCGCGTGCGCGTGCTGACCTGGACGATCGTGCTGTTTGCCGTCTTCACCGGCCTGTGCGCCTTCGCGCAGGGTTTCAGCGATCTGCTCGTCTACCGCACCATCGCCGGCATCGGCCTGGGCGGCGAATTCGGCATCGGCATGGCGCTGGCCGCGGAGGCATGGCCGGCGCACAAGCGGGCGCGGGTGTCGTCGTATGTGGCGCTGGGCTGGCAGGCGGGCGTGCTGCTGGCCGCGCTGCTAACGCCGTTGCTGCTGCCGCTGATCGGCTGGCGCGGCATGTTCGTGCTGGGCATGGCGCCCGCGCTGGTGGCCTGGCTCGTCCGCAAGACGCTGCACGAACCCGAGGTGTTTGTGCGCCGCGTCGACACCGCCGGCCGCAAGCGCAACGCGTTCAGGCTGCTGGTGGCCGATGCGCGCACCACGCGCACCAGCGCGGGCATCGTCGTCCTCTGCGCCGTCCAGAACTTCGGCTACTACGGCATCATGATCTGGATGCCGACGTACCTCGGCAAGACGCTCGGTTTCTCGCTGACCAAGTCGGCGTTGTGGACCTCCGTCACGATCGTCGGAATGATGGTGGGCATCTTTGCCTTCGGCCATCTCGCCGACCGCATCGGGCGCAAGCCGACGTTCCTGATCTTCCAGTCCGGTGCCGTGGCCATGGTGTTGACCTACGCGCGGCTGAACGATCCCGTCGCGATGCTGTGGGCCGGTGCCGTCATGGGCCTGTTCGTCAACGGCATGATCGGCGGCTACGGCGCGCTGATCTCCGAGGCCTATCCGACAGCCGCCCGCGCCACCGCGCAGAACGTGCTGTTCAACATCGGCCGCGCCATCGGCGGATTCGGGCCGATCGCGATCGGCAGCCTGGCGTCCGCGTATTCGTTCCAGGTGGCGATCGCGCTGCTGGCCGGCATCTACGTGCTCGACATGCTGGCGACGTTCTTCCTCATCCCTGAACTGAAGGGCGCTGAACTCCGCTGAAAACCGCCCGCCGGCGTTTCGGGCAGCCCATGAAAAAAGCCCCGCATTGCGGGGCTTTGTCGTTGCGCTCGCCTGGTCAGACGTTGAACAGGAAGTGCAGCACATCGCCATCCTTGACGATGTAGTCTTTGCCTTCCGCGCGCATCTTGCCGGCTTCCTTGGCGCCCTGTTCGCCCTTGTACTGGATGAAGTCGTCGTAGGCGATGGTCTGTGCGCGGATGAAGCCGCGCTCGAAGTCGGTGTGGATGGCCGCCGCGGCGCGCGGGGCCGTGTCGCCGATGTGGATCGTCCAGGCGCGCACTTCCTTCACGCCGGCCGTGAAGTAGGTCTGCAGGCCGAGCAGCTTGAAGGCCGCGCGGATCACGCGGTTCAGGCCCGGTTCGTCCATGCCCATGTCGGCGAGGAATTCGGCCTTGTCGGCGTCGTCCAGATCGGCGATTTCCGCTTCGATGGCCGCACACACCGCCACCACGGGCGAGTTCGTCTGGGCGGCGTAGGCCCGCACGGCGTCGAGGTGCGGGTTGTTCTCGAAGCCGTCGTCCTTGACGTTGGCCACATACATCGTCGGCTTGGCGGTGATCAGGCACAGCGGCTTGAGCAGCGCCCATTCCTCGTCGGTCAGGCTCAGCGTGCGCACGGCCTTGGCCTCGTCGAGCACCTTTTGCGCCTTTTCCAGCACGGCAACCAGCTTGGCGGCTTCCTTGTCATTGCCCGACTTGGCGGCCTTGGTGTAGCGCTGCAGGGCCTTTTCGACCGTACCCAGGTCAGCGAGGGCCAGTTCGGTGTTGATGACTTCGATATCGGCGATGGGGTCGACCTTGCCCGCCACGTGCACGACGTTCTCGTCTTCAAAGCAGCGCACGACGTGCGTGATGGCGTCGGTTTCGCGGATGTTGGCGAGGAACTGGTTGCCCAGGCCTTCGCCCTTGGATGCGCCCGCCACCAGGCCCGCGATGTCGACGAACTCGACGACTGCCGGCAGCACGCGCTCCGGCTTGACGATCTCGGCCAGCGCCTGCAGGCGGGCGTCAGGTACTTCCACCACGCCCACGTTGGGTTCGATCGTGCAGAACGGGTAGTTCTCGGCGGCGATGCCGGCTTTGGTCAGGGCATTGAACAGGGTCGACTTGCCGACGTTGGGCAGACCGACGATGCCGCATTGGAGGCTCATGGTGAAAAAGGCTCTAAATCAAGGGGTTGCGTGACGCTGGGGGAGGCGCCAGCACAGCGGAACCGGGGCTGCGCGCGTCGTTCACGGAAAGGCGTGATTGTAACCGGTCCGGCTCCGGTCAGACCGCCGTAGGGGCGTTGCCTACGCCCGCTTTCATGGTGCCGGGCCGCGCTTGCCACGGGTGATGTGCGCGTTACGAAGCCGTTACGCGTTACGTTCCATCGACGTAACAACTTCGCACCTGGCGATGGTCTTTCGGGGGGGCGGCCCAGCAGTTGCATGGCCGCCCCATATCGCGCGTAGCCAAGTCCGACAAGGCCTGACGGCCCTTCCGGCCCCAAGCGGAGCGACCGCGTTTGAGGCCAGGCACACCTATTGCACTGCCTCGCTCCAGAACAACAATACGCCTCTGGAGCACAGCATGTCCTGGACCGTCGCCACCACCACCTCGACCGGCCGCATCCACCCGACCCCCGCGGTTTCCGAGAGCGCCGGCATGTTCGCCTGCTACGAAGCCATCGCCGGCCTGTCCGAAGACATGGTCGACGCAGCCGAGCGCGCCGACTGGGAAGAGGTGAGCCGGCTCGAACGCGAATGCGCCGCCCACATGGAGCGCCTGGGCCACGCGCGGCGTCCGGCCCTGTCGGTGGAAGACGTCCGCCGCAAGCGCGACCTGATGATGCGCATCCTTGCCAACGACGCCCGCGTGCGTGCGCTCGTCTGCCCGCGGCAGGACGAACTGATGCGCCTGGCCAGCGGCGAGCGCCGCGCCATCGGCGTGCGCCAGGCCTACGCGGCGGTGTCCTACTACTAGCCGGCGGGCCAATCGCTCTGACTTGCGCCGATCCCGCGGCAGCCCGTCAAACGGCTGCCGCGACGCATTTGCGCGCCAGCAAAGCCGGGCCCACCCCCGCCGCTATAATCGGCCCACCATGAATACACCCGCGTTTTCCTCTTCCCGGGCGGCTGCCAAAGACGCCGTGGCGTACCACATCGCCGTGGTCGGCGGCGGCATCGTCGGGCGGGCGTGTGCGCTGCGGCTCGCGCAGATCGGCCTGCGTGTCGCGCACGTCGCGCCGCCGGCGCCGGCGTCTGCTCCCGCGGGGCCGGACGCCTGGGACGCGCGCGTCTACGCGTTCTCTGCCAGTTCGCAGGCGCTGCTGGAGCAATTGCGCATCTGGCCCGCGCTCGACATGACACGGGTGCAGCCTGCGCACGACATGCGCATCTTTGGCGACGACGCGGCCGCGCGCGGCGAGCACGCCCACGCCGACCTGCACTTTTCCGCCTACGCAGCCGGCGCACCGCAGCTGGCGTGGATCGCTGAATCGTCGCTGGTCGAGCGTGCGCTGGAGACGGCGCTGCGCTTTGCGCACACCGTGCAGACCTTCCCGCACGCCGCCACCGGCTTCGAGATGGACGCCGACGCGGTGCGCCTCACGCTGGCAGACGGACAGCCGATTCGCGCCGAATGCGTGATCGGCGCCGACGGCAAGCAGTCGTGGGTGCGCGAGCAGGCCGGCATCCAGGCCGAAGCCAAGCCGTACGGCCAGCTGGGCGTGGTGGCCAACTTCCAGGCCGAGCACTGGCACCAGGACACCGCCTGGCAGTGGTTTCTCGGCACCCCTGCCGAGCGGGCCGCCGCAGCAGGCGACGCCATGCCAGCGCGCGGCGAGATCCTCGCCATGCTGCCGCTACCCGATCGGCGGGTCTCGATGGTGTGGTCGGCCGATGAGGCGCACGCCCGCGAACTGCTGGCCCTGCCGCCCGAGGCGCTGTGCCGGGCCGTGGAGGCCGCCGCAGGCGGAGCCGTGGCCGCGCGATTCGGGCGCCTGACGAACATCACGCCGGCGCAAGGCTTTCCGCTTGTGCTGCAGCACGCCAGCAGGCTGGTTGCGCCGCGCGTGGCGCTGGTGGGCGATGCGGCCCATGTGATCCATCCGCTGGCCGGGCAGGGCATGAACCTCGGCCTCAGGGATGTGGCCGAAATCGGCCGTGTGATGGCCGAACGGGAAACCATGCGCGATCATGGCGATCTGAGGTTGCTGCGCCGTTACGAGCGTGCCCGCCGCGAAGACCTGCTCTCGCTCACGGCCGCCACGGACGGCCTGCATCGGCTGTTCGCCCTGCCCGGCGCGCTGCCCCGCACGGTACGCAACGCGGGCATGGCGCTGGTCGGGATGACGCCATTCATCAAACGCTTGTTGATCAAGCACGCGCTGGGTTGAGTCAGCAGCCTCTGGTGCGATTTCTCGGGGTTTCAGGAGCTTTTATGTCGTTTCGTATTCGGGTGGCGGCCATCGCCTCTGCGGTGGCTGTGGCGGCCATTGGCGCGAGTTACGTATTGAGCGCCGGTGCCGCCGAGCCCGCATTGGACAAGGTCAAGGCCACCGTGCAGAAGGCGCTGGGCTCCAACGTGGAGATCAAGAGCGTGGCCAAGTCGCCGCTGGCGGGACTGTACGAAGTGAACCTCGGCAGCCAGGTGATCTACACCGATGCCACCGGCCGCTACGTGCTCAACGGAGACCTGCTCGACACGCAGACCGCCACCAACATCACCCAGGAGCGCCTGGCCGAGCTGAACCGCGTGAAGTGGTCGGACCTGCCGCTGGACCGCGCCGTGAAGTGGGTCAAGGGCAATGGCTCGCGCAAGATCGCCGTGTTCTCCGATCCGAACTGCCCGTACTGCCACAAGCTCGAGCAGATGCTCACGCAGGTCGACAACATCACGGTCTACACCTTCCTCTTCCCGATCCTGTCGGAAGACTCGAACACCAAGGCCAAGCAGATCTGGTGCTCGGCCGACCGCGCCAAGGCCTGGCGCGAGTGGATGACGGCCAAGACCGCGCCGGGCGGCACGGGCACCTGCGACACGCCGCTCGAGGCCAACCTGAAGCTCGGGCAGCAGCTGAACGTGACCGGCACGCCGGCGATCATCTTCCCGGATGGCTCGCGCGCGCCGGGCCTGATCGACGCGGCCACGCTGGAGCGCAAGTTCGCCGCGCTGAAGAAGTCGTAAGCCATGCCGCAAAGAGCGCCGGTTTCGTCCGGCGCTTTTTCTTTGGGCATTTGCATTCACAACACGCTGGGAGACCGACATGTCGTTTCGCGCCCTGATGCTGGAAAAGCAGGACGGCGGGCCGCTGGCCCATATCGTTGACCTCGACGACGCGGCGTTGTCCACGCCAGAGGCGCGCGCCAACGAGGTGACGGCCGGCGACGTGCTCATCCGCGTGGACTGGTCGACCATCAACTACAAGGACGGCCTGGCCATCACGGGCAAGGGGCCGGTCGTGCGCAAGTGGCCGATGGTGGCGGGCATCGACGGCGCTGGCGTCGTCCTGGAGTCGTCGCATCCGGATTGGCGGACGGGGGATGCGGTCATCCTCAACGGCTGGGGCGTCGGCGAGACGCACTGGGGCTGCCTCGCGCAGCAGGCGCGCCTGTCGGGCGACTGGCTGGTGGCGCTGCCGGCGGGGCTCGATGCGCGCCAGGCCATGGCGATCGGCACGGCGGGCTACACGGCGATGCTGTCCGTGCTGGCGCTCGAGCGCGCCGGTGTGAAGCCGGGCGACGGCGAGGTGCTGGTGACGGGTGCGTCGGGCGGCGTGGGGTCGATCGCCATCGCGCTGCTGGGCAAGCTCGGCTATCGCGTGGTGGCCTCCACGGGCAAGACGGGCGAGGCCGATTTTCTGCGGGCGCTGGGCGCGACCGACGTGATCGACCGCGCGGAACTGTCCGCGCCCGGCAAGCCGCTGCAGAAGGAGCGCTGGGCCGCTGTGGTCGATTCGGTGGGCTCGCACACGCTCGCCAACGCGTGCGCGCAGGTGCGCTACGGCGGCGTGGTCACCGCGTGCGGGCTGGCGCAAGGCATGGATTTTCCGGCCACCGTCGCCCCCTTCATCCTGCGCGGCGTGACGCTGTGCGGCATCGACAGCGTGATGGCGCCGCGCGCCCTGCGCCAGGCCGCGTGGGAGCGCCTGGCCGTCGACCTGCTGCGCGACCGCCTCGCTGCCATCACGCGCGAGGTGACGCTCTCGGGCGCCATCGACGCGGCGCACGACATCATGGCCGGCAAGATGCGCGGGCGCGTGGTCGTCGACGTCAATCGATAGGCCGATTCGCGGACGATTTGCGCGCGGTGGCCGTCGGTAACATGGGGCGGCAACGCTACAATGCTCGCCATGAAGCCGATCCGCTACACCATCGTTCCGAGCGCGCCCGAGGCGCACGTGTTCACCGTCACGGTCACGGTCGATTCGCCTGACGGCCAGGGCCAGCGCTTCTCGCTGCCGGCGTGGATTCCGGGCAGCTATATGATCCGCGAGTTCGCGCGCAACATCGTGCGCATCGAGGCGTCGTCCGGCGACAAGCCGGTGCGGCTCACCAAGCTGGACAAGCACAGCTGGCAGGCCGCTCCGTGCAGCGGGCCGCTCACGGTGTCGTACGACGTCTACGCCTGGGACCTCTCCGTGCGGGCCGCACACCTCGATGCCACGCATGGCTTCTTCAACGGCACGTCGGTGTTCCTGCGCGTCGAGGGCGCGGATGCGCAGCGCTGCCTGGTCGACATCCAGCCGCCCGCCGGAGACGCCTACCGCAGCTGGCGCGTGGCCACGGCGCTGCGCGAAGCCAGCGGCCGCATCAACGGCAGGGCGGGGGCCAAGCGCTACGGCTTCGGCTGGTACGAAGCCGTCGACTACGACGAACTGATCGACCATCCCGTCGAGATGGGCACCTTCGATCTGGTGTCGTTCGAAGCGTGCGGCGCGCAGCATGACGCGGTCTTCACGGGCCGCGTGCCGAACCTCGACCTGGAGCGCATTGCGCGCGACTTCAAGCGCATCTGCGAGGCGCAGATCCGCCTGTTCGAGCCGCAGACGGCCACCGCGCCGTTTCTCGACAGCAACCGCCGCTACGTCTTCATGACGATGGTCACCACCGACGGCTATGGCGGGCTGGAGCACCGTTCCAGCACCGCGCTCATGTGCGCGCGCAACGATCTGCCCGTCGTCGGCCGCGACGAGACCACCGAGGGCTACCGCACCTTCCTCGGCCTCGTCAGCCACGAGTATTTCCACACCTGGAACGTCAAGCGCATCAAGCCCGCGGCCTTCGTGCCGTATGCGCTCGACCGCGAGGTCCACACGCCGCTGCTGTGGCTGTTCGAGGGCTTCACGAGCTACTACGACGATCTGATGCTGGTGCGCTCGGGGCTCATTTCCGAGGCGCAGTACCTCGAGATGATCGCCAAGACATGGAATGGCGTGCTGCGCGGCAGCGGTCGCCTCAAGCAGAGCGTGGCCGAGAGCTCGTTCGACGCGTGGACGAAGTACTACCGGCAGGACGAGAACGCGCCCAACGCCATCGTCAGCTACTACACCAAGGGTTCGCTGGTGGCGCTGGCGCTGGATCTGACGATCCGCACGCAGACCGGCGGCGAACGCTCGCTCGACGACGTGATGCGCGCTCTCTGGGCCGCCTACGGCCGCGATTTCTATGCGCCCGGCCATGTGCAGCGTGGCGTGACCGAAGCCGAGCTGATCGCCCTGATGGAAGAGATCACCGGCCTGCGCCTGCGCACGCTGGTGCGCCAGGCCACCGAAGGCCGCGATGACCTGCCGCTGCCGGCGCTCTTCAAGGCGATGGGCGTCAGCGCGACGCGCAAGGCGGTGGATTCCGCGCTTGCGCTTGGCGTCAAGGCGGGCGTCGAAAACGGCTTCGTCAAGCTGCAGCAGGTGTTCGACGGCGGCCCGGCGCAGCGCGGCGGCCTGTCGGCCGGCGATCTGATCGTCGCAGTCGACGGCCTGCGGGTGCCGGCGGGCCAGCTCGACAAGACCCTGACGCGCTACCGCGCCGGCGACACCGTCCCCGTGCACGTGTTCCGCCGCGACGAGCTGATGCAGCTGAACGTGAAGCTGGCCACCGATGCGACGCCGCAGTTCACGCTGGCGCTGGCCCCGGAGCCCTCGCCGCTGCGCTCGGCGTGGCTCGGCAAGCGGGCGGCGGCGCGCAGCACGCGTTCGGCGCGCGGGAAGTCGGCCTGAGCTGCGCAGCCCAATGGACTACGTCCACGATCCACGCACGTTTCTTTACAGCCATTACGTTTCACGCGGCATTCGCACGGCCACGGGCGTGATCGGCCTGACGCTGCTCGCGCTGCTGGTGATGGACCTGCAGGGCGCGATGGTCGTCTCCATCGGGGCGTTGTGCACGAGTCTCATGGACCTGCCCAGCCCGCTGCGGCACAAGTTCAACGAGATGATGGCGTGCGTGCTGCTGACCACCGCAGTCACGTTCATCGTGGCGGTGGCCACGCCGTACGCGGTGCTGCCCGTGGTGATCGTGGCGGTGGCCTTTCTGGCCGGGCTGATGGTGGCGTACGGCAACAAGACGATGCCGCTGCAGTTTGCGGCGCTGTTCGTCATGACGCTGACCTTCACCGAGGAGTTCGCCTTTCGGGAGGCGGTCGAGCACACGCTGCAGTTCTTCCTCGGGGCCAGCGGCTACATGGCGTTCGCCCTGGTGGTCGCGTGGGTGCAGCGGCGCCGCATCAAGGAGCAGGTGCTGGCCGAATGCCTGTATGAACTGGCCGTCTACGTGGAGCGCAAGGCCGGTTTCTACGATGCCGCCAAGGATTTCGACGAGCAGTTCAACGCGCTCGTGCGCCAGCAGATTTCGGTGGCTGACAAGCAGCAGGTGGCGCGCGACTTTGTTTTCCGCGACAACCGCACCGCCAGCGACGGGCGTCTCGTGCAGATCCACATGCGGATGCTCGATCTCTACGAGTACCTGCTGTCGTCCAACACCGATTACCCCGTGCTGCGCCAGTGGCTGGCCGACGCCGAGGTGATGCGGCTGCTGCGCGACGTGATCGAGCGCATGCGCATGGACATCGAAGGCGTGGCCTATGCTGTTGGCCGCGACCGGCCGTCGCCCACGCCGATGTCCTACGAACAGGAGATGGCCGCCATCGAGGCGGCGTTGCACGAACTGCAGCGCAACCACCACGGTGTGCCGATCGAGGCGATTGCCGCGCTGGAAGAATCGGTGGCGACCGTGCAGGGCGCGATCCGCCTCATGGCGCAGCTGCATGCTGCAACCGCCACGCCGGTCGAGTTGTCGCAGGTGCTGCTGCGCCCCGACATGACGCCGTTCCTCACGCGCCAGAAGTACGAACTGCGGCTGGTGCTGGAGGAGCTGACATGGCGCTCGCCGGTGCTGCGCTTTGCGCTGCGCATTTCCATGGCCGTGGCGGCCGGGCTGTGGATTGCCGACCGCCTGCCGTACAGCTCGCACGGCTACTGGGTCTTGCTGACCATCGTTGTGATCCTCAAGCCGACCTTCAGCATGACGCGTCAGCGCAACGTCGACCGCGTGCTGGGTACGCTCATCGGCTGCGTGATCGCTGCGGTGATCCTGCGGTTCACCCATTCGACGTGGATCCTGATGAGCGTGCTGTACCTGTCGACGGCGGCCAGTGCGGCGTTCGTCACCGTGCGCTACCGCTATACCGCCATTGCGGCGTGCGTGCAGGTGCTCATCCAGATCAACCTGCTGCTGCCAGGCAGCAAGGGCGCGATCGGCGAGCGCCTGGTCGACACGCTGATCGGCGCGGCCATCGCCACCGTCTTCAGTTACGTGCTGCCCAGCTGGGAATATCGCAACCTGCCCAAGCTGGTGGACGACGTGCTGCGCACCAACCGCCGCTTCATCGAGGCCGCGCGCGATCTGCTGCTCGGCACGCTCAAGGACGACTTTGCGTATCGCGTGCAGCGCAAGCAGTACATGGAATCGCTCACGGGGCTGATCTCGGCCTTCGCCCGCATGCTCGACGAGCCCAAGAGCCGCCACCGCGCCGTCGACAACCTGAACCGCTTCATCGTGCAGAACTACCTGGTGGCGGCGCATGTGGCGGCGGTGCGCATCCTCGTGCGCCAGCGCGCGCAGGAGCTCGACGAAGCCGACACGCGCGCCCTCGTCGAGCAGACCGCCGAGGCGGCGCTCGAAAGCCTCGCCCGCGCCAAGGAGCGCTTCGACCAGGCCGTGCACGAAGGCGGCTGGGGCGTGCGCCCGCGAGATACGCAGGAACTCGGCGCTGCCGATTTCGCCGACAAGTCGGCGCGCTCCCGCATGGTGGAGGCGGCCACGCAGTCCGAGTCGCTGTCGGCCGCGCACTTGCTGGAGCGGCGCCTGCAGGCGCTGCGCGCCGATACGGCGAAGATCGCGCTGCGGTGTGGGGCGCTGGGTCGCGCGTTGCGGGTCGCCCGCGACTAGGCGGGGCGCGCCCTCAGGCTGCCTGGGGCTTCAGCCAGTCAATCGCGGGTTGGCCCTGTGCCGCGAGCCATTCATTCGCCCGCTTGAAATGCCCGCACCCCAAGAACCCGCGATGCGCCGACAGCGGCGACGGATGCGGCGCTTCCAGCACCAGGTGCCCGTCCGGCAGCAGCGCGCGCTTGGCCTGCGCGTGGCTGCCCCACAGCATGAACACGCGCTTGTGGCCGACGCGCGCGAGTTGTTCCAGCAGGCAATCGGTGATGCGTTCCCAGCCGCGCTTGGCGTGACTGGCGGCCTGACCTTGCTCGACCGTGAGCACGGTGTTCAGCAGCAGCACGCCTTGCCGCGCCCAGCCCTCGAGGTTGCCCGACGTGCCTGGCAGCTTGCAGCCGTATTCCGCTTCGATTTCCTTGTAGATGTTGCGCAGGCTCGGCGGCACGCGCACGCCGGCGGGTACCGAAAAGGCCAGGCCGTGCGCCTGCGGAATCTCGCGGCCATCGACCGTGCCGGTGCCGTGATACGGGTCCTGACCCAGGATGACGACGCGCACATCGTCCACCGACGTCAGATGCAGCGCGCGGAAAACCTCGGTCGGGAAGATCGGTTTGCCCGACGCGCGCTCCCCGTCGACGAAAGCGCAAAGCCCCGGCCAGTTGGTCTGCGCGATGCACGGCGTGAGCAGCGCCTTCCAGTCGGCGGGGAGGGCATCGAACTGCCGGGCCAGCGGGGTGAAGCCCACGGCAGCCGTGTCCGCAGCGGGCTCATCGAAGAGGGCGGCTTGCGCGGGATGGGCGCGTCGCGTCATGCCTGGCCCTCGATGGTCTTTGCACGCAAGTGGTAGCCGCGCTGCGCCTTGCTGATGTCGAGCGGCGTGAGGCCCGGCACTGCGGCGCGCAGCGTGCGCGTCCATGCGTGCAGGCGCTGGGCGATCGCCTCTTCGCCGAGCGTGGTGCCGGCGGCCGGCTTCCACTCCAGTTCCAGTTCGTCGATCGGCTCGCGTGCCTGGGGGCCGGGGATGAGGATGGCGCCGGCGTCCAGCGCAATCTCGATCTCGCCGTCCTCCACTGCCGCGCGCCACAGGCGGCGCGTGAAGTCGGTGCGGAACAGCGGGGCGAGTGCGGCGGCATGGGGCCGGACATAGTCGGCGGCTTCGGCGGCGTCGTGCGTCACGAAGGCATCGACCGACAGCGCATCGCTTTGCAGCGGCACTTCCCATTCATGCCGGGCGCTCAATCCCGCCGTACTTACTGCTGCGGTCTTGAGTGTCTGCAGCCACTGGTTGCCTTGGCGGCGCACGCGCAGCGCGGCGCGGTTGCGCGCGAGGGTCTGGTCGGGCGTGTCGTAATAGACGTTTGCCAACTCCACGGAGCCTGACGCCTTGGCGTTCGCATCCAGCCAGCCCACCAGCGCATTGTGCGCGCCCGCCGGCACGGACAGCTTCAGTTCGATTTCACGGGCCATCGATCAGGCAAACAGGCGGGCAAGTTCGGCGCCCGGGTCGTCGGCGCGCATGAATGCCTCACCGACGAGGAAGGCGTTGACGGCGGCGGCGCGCATCTTGCGCACGTCGTCAGGCGTGAGGATGCCCGATTCGGTCACGACGATGCGGTCATCCGGCATGTGCTTGAGCAGGCCAAGCGTGGTGTCGAGCGAGGTTTCGAACGTGCGCAGGTTGCGGTTGTTCACGCCGACCAGCGGGGTCTGCAGGCGCAGCGCGCGGTCCAGCTCGTGGCCGTCGTGCACCTCCACCAGCACGTCGAGGCCCAGTTCGAGCGCGCACGCTTCGAGTTCGACCATCAGCCCCTGGTCCAGTGCGGCAACGATCAGCAGGATGCAGTCCGCGCCCCACGAGCGCGCTTCGTACACCTGGTACAAGTCGACCATGAAGTCCTTGCGCAGCACCGGCAGCGCACAGGACGCGCGCGCCTCGCGCAGGTAATCGGCGTGGCCCTGGAAGAACTGCTCGTCGGTGAGCACCGATAGGCACGCGGCGCCGTGCTCCGCATAGCTGCGGGCGATGTCGGCAGGGTTGAAGTCCGGGCGCAGCACGCCCTTGGACGGCGAGGCCTTCTTCACCTCGGCGATGACGGCGGCGTGGCCGGCGGCGATCTTCTCGCGGATGACCGTGGCAAAGCCGCGCGGGCCGAGGGCGCTGTCGCTGCGGTTGGCTTCGGCCTCGGCGCGCACGCTGGCCAGGTCACGATGCTTGCGCGCGGCGGCGACTTCTTCGGCCTTCACGGCCAGGATCTTGTTCAGGATGTCGGACATGGTGAACAGGCTTAGGCTTTGAACTGGTTGCTCACGCGCACGAGCTCGTCGAGCTTGGCACGCGCCGCGCCGCTGGCGATGGCCTCGCGCGCAAGCTTCATGCCGTCGCCGATGGAGCCGGCAATGTTGGCGGCATACAGCGCCGCACCCGCATTGAGCGAGACGATCTCGCGCGGCGTGCCCGGCTTGTTTTCCAGCGCGTCGATCAGCATGGCTTTGGATTCTTCCGCATCGGCCACCTTCAGGTTGCGGTTCGACACCATCTGCAGCCCAAAGTCCTCCGGGTGGATTTCGTATTCGGTGACCACGCCGTCTTTCAGTTCCCCGACCAGCGTGGCGGCGCCCAGCGACACTTCGTCCATGCCGTCCTTGCCGTAGACCACCACGGCGTGCTTTGCACCGAGGCGCTGCATGACGCGCACCTGAATACCGACCAGGTCGGGGTGGAACACGCCCATCAGGATGTTCGGCGCGCCGGCGGGGTTGGTCAGCGGCCCCAGGATGTTGAAGATCGTGCGCACGCCCAGTTCCTTGCGGATCGGGGCGACGTTCTTCATGGCCGGGTGGTGGTTGGGCGCGAACATGAAGCCGATGCCGACCGTCTCGATCGACTCGGCCACCTGCTCGGGCGTGAGCATGATGTTCACGCCCAGCGCTTCGAGCACATCGGCACTGCCGGACTTGGAGCTGACGCCGCGTCCGCCGTGCTTGGCGATGCGCGCACCGGCCGCCGCCGCCACGAACATCGAGGCGGTGGAGATGTTGAACGTGTTGGCGCCATCGCCGCCCGTGCCCACGATGTCGACAAAGTGGTCGGACACCTCAGCGGGCACCTCGACCTTGGTGGCGAATTCGCGCATGACGGTGGCGGCGGCCGCGATCTCGCCGATGGTTTCCTTCTTGACGCGCAGCCCCATGGTGAGCGCGGCGGCCATGACGGGCGACATCTCGCCGCGCATGATCAGCCGCATCAGGTGCAGCATTTCGTCGTGGAAGATTTCGCGGTGTTCGATGCAGCGGACGAGCGCTTCTTGCGGGGTGATGGGCATGGTCGTTCGGGATTCAGTTGGAGGACGCCGGGGCCGGGGTTGCCGGCACAGCTTGGCGCAAGGCGCCGATGCGCTCGCGCAAGAGGTCGGCCTCGCATGCGGCTTCAGCCAGGTCGGCATCGGTGGTATTGCGGGCCAGGCGGCGGTGCAGGTCGCATTCGGCCTGCCGGTAGAGCTGGTGGGCGCGCACGGTGCGGTCGAACGCCATGGCGGCGCCTTTGTCCGTGCCGTTGTTGGCCGCGATGCCGGCGCGCAGCGCGGTGCGGCGTGCCGATTCGGCGGAGGCCAGTTCCGCCAGGGCCGCCTTGCGGGCAGCCTGCACGCAGCGCGACACGTCGCCGGCCTCGGGCTGGGCGGCGCGGCAGGCTTCCAGCGTACCGGCCATCGCCGGAAGGCTCGCCATCATCGCGACCGCGATCGCCCATGCGCGGCGCATCAGACGCGTTCCTTCAGGAAATTGGCGAGCAGCGCGTGGCCGTGTTCCGACAGGATCGACTCCGGGTGGAACTGCACACCCTCCACCGGCAGCGTCTTGTGGCGCACGCCCATGATTTCGCCGTCTTCGGTCCAGGCGGTAATTTCCAGGCAGTCGGGCAGCGTTTCGCGCTCAATGGCAAGCGAGTGATAGCGCGTCACCTTGAAATGCCGCGGCAGGTTGGCGAACACGCCCACGCCGGTGTTTTCGATGGTGCTGACCTTGCCGTGCATCACTTTCTGCGCGCGGATCACGCGGCCGCCAAACGCATCGGCAATCGCCTGGTGTCCAAGGCACACGCCCAGGATGGGCACGCGCCCCGCAAAGTGCTTGAGCGCCGGAACCAGGATGCCGGCTTCCGTCGGCGTGCACGGGCCGGGCGACAGGCAGATGCGCTCCGGATTCAGCTTTTCGATCTCTTCGATCGTGATCTCGTCGTTGCGCACCGTGCGCACATCCTGGCCGAGTTCGCCGAAGTACTGGACGATGTTGTAGGTAAAGGAGTCGTAGTTATCGAGCATCAGCAGCATGGTGGTCTCCTTAACCTCAGAAATCGGCGTCGAGGCCGTCTTGCACTTGCTCGGCCGCACGCAGCACGGCGCGCGCCTTGTGTTCGGTCTCCCTCCATTCGGCATCCGGGTCCGAATCGGCCACCACGCCGGCGGCGGCCTGCACATAGAGATTGCCGTCCTTGATGATGCCGGTGCGGATGGCGATTGCCAGATCCATCTCGCCCGAGAACGAGAGATAGCCCACCGCGCCGCCGTAGATGCCGCGCTTGACCGGCTCCAGCTCGTCGATGATCTCCATCGCGCGCACCTTGGGCGCGCCCGACAGCGTGCCCGCGGGGAAGGTCGCGCGCAGCACGTCCATGTTCGTCATGCCCGGTTTCAGGCGGCCCTCGACGGAGCTGACGATGTGCTGCACGTGCGAATACTTCTCGATGACCATCTGGTCCGTCACCTTGACCGAGCCAATCTCGGCAATGCGGCCGATGTCGTTGCGCGCCAGGTCGATCAGCATGACGTGTTCGGCGATTTCCTTCGGGTCGTTGAGCAGCTCGGTGGCGAGTTCTGCGTCGCGCTCGGGCGTGTTGCCGCGCGGGCGCGTGCCGGCCAGCGGGCGGATCGTCACGATGCGGGCGGATTCGTCGGCGCCGTTGCCGTTGGTGGATGCCGGGATGCGGCGCTCTTCCTGGCGCACCAGGATTTCCGGCGATGCGCCGACGATCTGCATGTCGCCGAAGTTGTAGAAGTACATGTACGGCGACGGGTTCAGCGAACGCAGCGCGCGGTACAGCGACAGCGGCGCATCGCGGAACGGCTTGACCAGGCGCTGGCCGATCTGCACCTGCATCATGTCGCCGGCAGCGATGTATTCCTTGGCCTTGAGCACGGCGGTGATGTAGTCCGCCTTGTCGAACTCGCGGATGGTGTCGGTGCGCACCGACGGCGATGTCACCGGCACATCCACCGGCTGGTGCAGCTTGGTGCGTAGGGCGCGCAGGCGCTGCTTGGCGTGCGAATACGCCTCGGGCTTCGACGGATCGGCGTAGACGATCAGGTAGAGCTTGCCGGACAGGTTGTCGATCACGGCCAGCTCTTCGCAGAGCATGAGCTGGATGTCGGGCAGCTGCAGATCGTCGGGCGGGGCGGTTTCGGCCAGGCGGGGCTCGATGAAGCGCACGGCGTCGTAGCCGAAATAGCCGGCCAGGCCGCCGCAGAAGCGCGGCAGGCCCGGGCGCAGCGCCACCTTCTGGCGACGCTCGAAGGCGGCGATGAAGTCCAGCGGGTTGCCCTCGTGCGTCTCGACGACCTTGCCGTCGGTCACGACTTCCGTGCGGTTGCCCTTCACGCGCAGCAGCGTGCGCGCATGCAGGCCGATGAAGGAGTAGCGCCCGAAGCGCTCGCCACCCACCACCGACTCCAGCAGGAAGGTGTTGGTGCCACGGTCGTGCGATTGCGCCAGCTTCAGATACAGCGACAGCGGCGTCTCCAGATCGGCCAGTGCCTCGGCAATCAGCGGGATGCGGTTGTAGCCCTGGTCGGCCAGCGATTTGAATTCGAGTTCGGTCATGAGCGGTCAGATCGATTCGCCGGCACGTGCTATTGCCCGCACCGGCATGCGTTCGCTCCACGGCAAAGCGCGTTGTGCCGTCGGAACGTTAGCAGAACATGAGGGATGGGAACGCGAAACACCATGCGATCCCGCAAGGGCCATCCGCAAGCCGACAGGGCAGTCAACGGAAGACCGGCGGGCGGTCAGCGTTTGGGGCAGGAGATACAGAGGTGGTTCTGGCAGGGTACGCCGAAACCGGGGGAAGAACGATCAGCAGCCGGTCAAACGCTTACGCCCGAGCGAGGGCGTGCCAGGGTCGCCAGGGCCAGGCCCCCCGGTCACCACGAGCGAAGATGCGTTTGCGATTCAGGAACATGGATCGTCAGTTGGAAGCGGCAGAGACGGCGTTGTGGGGCTCCGCATGGGGCCGGATCCACTCGGCTGCCGCAAAAAGTGTGTCGACTATAGCATCGGCTCCGGCGTGCTGTATAGGCTGGCCGTGGTTGTAGCCATACGGCACTGCCAGCACGCGCATGCCGGCGGCGCGGGCCGCGCGGGCGTCGTTTTCCGAGTCGCCGATCGCCACCACTTCGGTCGGATTCACGCCGAAGGCCTCCGCCACACGCAGCATGGGGTACGGATCGGGCTTGCGGTAGGCGAAGGCGTCGCCCGGGTAGACGAGGTCGAAATAGGTGTCCAGGCTGAGCTGCGCCAGCAGCGGTTGCGTGAAGTCGCGTGGCTTGTTCGTCACGCATGCCAGGGCGAGGCCCATGTCGCGCAGTGCCGCCAGCCCTTCACGCACGCCGTCATAGACGCGCACGTACTGGCCGTTGATGGCGATGTACGCGCGCTGGTAGGCATCCAGCGCCTCGGCGAAGCGGCTGTTGGCCTGGGCCGGCGGCAGGCGCGCGTCGAGCACGCGCCGCACGAGGTTCTCCGAACCCTTGCCGACGTAGCTGACGACTTCCTCCACCGGCATGTCCGGCGTGGCGCCGAGCGCCTCAAGCATGGCGTTGATGGCGGCGTGGAAGTCGCCGGCCGTGTCGACCATCGTGCCGTCCAGGTCGACGATGACGGCGCGCACGGGCCTGTGCATCAGGCCCCCACGCCCGCCAGCGCCTGGCGCAGTGCGCCGACCGTGCCGCGGTAGCCGCCGTCCGCATCGGGCTTGCCGAAGACGGCCGAACCGGCCACGAATGTGTCGGCGCCGGCCTGGGCGATCTCGGCGATGTTGTCGGCCTTCACGCCGCCGTCGATCTCCAGCAGGATCTTGCGGCCGCTCTTTTCCTGGTACGCATCGAGCTTCTGGCGCACGGCGCGCAGCTTGTTCAGCGCCTCGGGGATGAACGACTGGCCCCCAAAGCCGGGGTTGACCGACATGATCAGCACCATGTCCAGGCGGTCCATCACGTGATCCAGGTAATGCAGCGGCGTGGCCGGGTTGAAGACGAGGCCGGCCTTGCAGCCGTTGTCGCGGATCAGCGCCAGCGAGCGGTCGATGTGCTCGGACGCTTCCGGGTGAAACGTGATCAGGTCGGCGCCGGCCTTGGCAAAGTCGGGGATGATGCGATCGACCGGGCGCACCATGAGGTGCACGTCGATCGGCACCGGCTTGCCATCCTTTTGTGCGTGCGGCCGGATGGCCTCGCACACGAGCGGGCCGACGGTCAGGTTCGGCACGTAGTGGTTGTCCATCACATCGAAGTGGATCCAATCGGCGCCCGATTCGAGCACGCGGCGCACTTCTTCGCCCAGGCGGGCAAAGTCGGCGGACAGGATGGACGGAGCGATGCGGAAACCGGACGGGTCGATGGCGACAGGCATGATGGAGCGCTGATTGAACGCGGATGCAGGAAGAAGGCCGCCATTTTAGCCGGGTTCAGTGGCCCGGCCGCGCCTTGCCGCTGGTCCGGCCATGCCCCACAATGGGCGCCAATTCTGATTGTGGATCGACATGCCGAGCTACGAACTCACCGTCCAGGTCCGGACGCGCTATCTGCCGGAGCAATCCGAGCCGGAGCAGGGCAACTACGCTTTTGCCTACACCATCACCATCCGCAATACCGGCGACGTGCCGAGCCAGCTGATCTCGCGCCACTGGGTGATCACCGACGCCGATAACCGTGTGCAGGAGGTCAGCGGTCTGGGCGTGGTCGGTCACCAGCCGCTGCTGCCGCCGGGCGAATCGTTCGAATACACGAGCTGGGCGACCATCAACACACCCGTTGGGACGATGCGCGGCGAATACTTCTGCGTGGCCGAGGACGGCCACCGCTTCGAGGCGCCGATCCCCGAGTTTGCGCTGGCAATGCCGCGCATGCTGCACTGATTACGCTGAAGCCTTGGGCGGCTGCGAATCTTCCGGCTTGGCGTCGGTCGATTCCGAAGGACTGGAGCCCGAGCCCTGGCGCGACGGATGCTCGGGGGGCGCACGCAGCGGGCGAGGGTGCTTCTTGGCGCCCGACATCGTCCAGACCACGATGAAGATCAGCAGGAACAGCGCCACACCGGCCTCCAGGCCGAACAGCATCATAGGATGGTTTTCAAAGAATTCGCTCATGATCGACGGCGGGGTGCGCGGATGCGGGGCATTGTAGCCAAGCCCGCCGCCTCGCCGGACAGGATGAAACAGGCATGACAGCAGCAACTCCCGACGTATTGACGCCTGCCCGTGGCACGGCTTCGCGCCGATGGGCCGGCCTGGCCGCCACGCTCGTTGCCGCCCTGCTGGCGGCGTGCACCAGCGGCCCGCCGCCGCGCGTCGAAACGCCGCAGGCCCCCACCGGGACGCTGGGCGGCCATCTGACGCCCGCCACCTGGGCCGACGTGGCGGGCTGGACCGCCGACGATCTCGCCACCGCCTGGCCGGCGCTGCAATCCAACTGCCAGGCGATGAAGCGCCGCGCCGACTGGGCGCGCGTCTGTTCCGCCGGCTTGATGGTCGACGCTGGCGACCCGATCGCCATGCGTGTCTTCTTTGAGGAGAATTTCACGCCGTATCGCGTGGTGAAGGACGACGGCACCGACAGCGGTCTGATCACCGGCTACTACGAACCCCTGCTGCGCGGCTCGCGCTATCGGCACGGGCCGTACCAGACGCCGCTGTATCGCATGCCCGCCGCGTGGCGCGGCAAGACGCTGCCGGCGCGCGCGCAACTGATCCGCAGCCCGGCGCTGCAAGGCCAGGAAATCGTCTGGGTGGATGACCCGGTGGAGGCCGCGTTCCTGCAGATCCAGGGTTCCGGACAAGTCCAGCTGGAAGAGGGCGGCATCATGCGCCTGGGCGTGGGCGGCACCAACAACCAGCCGTTCCGCTCCTTCGCGCGCTGGCTGCTCGACATGGGCGAGATCACGCCTCAGCAGGCCACCATGCAGGGCATCAAGGCCTGGGCGCGGGCCAACCCCGCCCGCGTGGAAGAGATGCTCAACATCAACCCGCGCTACGTGTTCTTTGCCGAAACGCCAGGCAACACCGCCGGCCCGATCGGCAAGCTGGGTGTGCCGCTCACGGATGAGCGCTCGATTGCGGTGGACCCGACGTACATCCCGCTGGGCTCGCCGGTATTCCTGTCGACGACCAAGCCGCTGTCGGCCGAGCCGATCCAGAAGCTGGTGTTCGCGCAGGACGTGGGCTCGGCCATTCGCGGCGCTGTGCGTGCCGACTATTACTTCGGCCACGGCGACGCCGCCGGCGATCTGGCCGGGCGCATGAAGCAGGCCGGCCGCTTGTGGGTGCTGGTACCCAAAGGCGGCAGCGTCGGCGTCGCCGCCCGTTAATTCGCTCACGATCCTACGGCGGGGCCCGCTTGGCTCCGACTTGCCAAATGCGTGTTTGCCATACTGGTTGGTGCACCGCTGTGCTTTCTGAGCCGATCAGGCGCGTTCGCTACGGAGCGTGAGCCCGTTCCAGGGCGCGACCTATCCGCGCCGCAAGTCGACCACGCGGCGCGCCTTGCCGACGGAGCGCTCGATGCCACCGGTGGCCAGGATCTCGATCGCAGCAGTCACGCCGATCAGCGACTTGATGTCATGCGCCAGCTGGCGGCTCGCCGATGCGGCGGCGTCGGCCGGTGCGCCAAGGGCGGCCTCAATGCGCACCGTCAGCGTATCCAGCGGCCCCTCCTTGCCGAGCACGCATTGGTAATGCGGGGACAGCGCCGCGTGCTTGAGGATCAATTCCTCGATCTGTGACGGGAACACGTTCACCCCGCGCACGATCATCATGTCGTCGCAGCGGCCGGTGATCTTTTCCATGCGACGGAAGCCGGGCCGCGCGGTGCCGGGTAGCAGGCGGGTGAGGTCGCGCGTGCGGTAGCGCACCACCGGCATCGCCTCCTTGGTCAGCGACGTGAAGACCAGTTCGCCGAATTCGCCGTCGGGCAGCACGTTGCCGGTGTTCGGGTCGATGATCTCGGGGTAGAAATGGTCCTCCCAGATGGTCGGGCCGTCCTTGGTTTCGGCGCATTCGCTTGCCACGCCGGGGCCCATCACTTCCGACAGGCCGTAGATGTCCACGGCCGACAGCCCCATGCGGGCCTCGATGGCCGCGCGCATCTCGGGCGTCCAGGGCTCGGCGCCGAAGATGCCGATCTGCAGGCTGGATGCGGCGGGGTCCATGCCCTGGCGCTCGAATTCGTCCGCGATCGCGAGCATGTAGCTGGGCGTCACCATGATGATCTGCGGCTCGAAATCACGGATGAGCTGCACCTGCCGCTCGGTCTGGCCGCCGCCGAACGGAATCACCGTCAGACCCGCGCGCTCGGCGCCGTAGTGCGCACCCAGCCCGCCGGTAAAGAGGCCGTAGCCGTAGCTGACGTGGACCTTGTCCCCGCGCCGTGCCCCGGCCGCACGGATCGAGCGCGCGACCAGCCCGGCCCATGTCTCGATATCGGCCAGCGTGTAGCCGACCACCGTGGGTTTGCCCGTCGTGCCCGACGATGCGTGGATGCGCGCAATCCGGTCCTGCGGCACCGCAAACATGCCGAACGGATAGTTCTCGCGCAGATCGCTCTTGGTGGTGAATGGAAATTTGGCCAGATCGGACAGGGAGCCCAGGTCCGACGGGTGCACGCCGGCCGCATCGAACTTGGCCCGGTAGGCGGGCACGTTTTCATACGCGTGAGCCAGGCTGCGTTTCAGGCGTTCCAGCTGCAGTGCCTGGACGGCGTCGCGGCTGGCGGTCTCGATCGGGTCGAGAGGCAGGTCGGTCGAGCGGGGGCGCATGCAGGTCTCCTCCGGGGCGCCGTCGTGCGAACCTGCTTAAGATCGTACTTCGCGTCCCGATCTTGGCCCTGCGATGCGCACCGTACCCATGCACGGTGGCGCCTCTCGGGCCGAGTCGGGCCGCTCGCTACGGATCGTGAACAGGTTCTAGGGCGTCCTCTAATGATGGTGTGCGGTGTCGGGGGTCTTCTATCGCGTCGGACTACGGTTCCGGGCTGCCGGGAACAGGAATGACGTGGCCGCGAATCTGCGCGGACTTGCCGCGGAACATGGCCACCACCTCGTCGTTCTGATTCGACACGCGCACGTCGTAGACCCCGTGCCGGCCGGACAGGACCTGCTCGGCGGCCTCGGCGGTCAGCACGTCCCCGCCCTGCGCGGGCCGCAGGAATTCCACACTGCAGCCCGCCGCCACCGTGTTGTGATTGTGGCTGTTGCACGCAAAGGCAAAGGCGGAATCCGCCAGCGTGAAGATCAGCCCGCCATGGCAGGTGCGGTGCCCGTTGAGGAACTCGGGCCGCACCGTCATCGAGAGGCGGGCGTAGCCGGGCCCGACGGCCTCCAGCCGCATGCCCAGCCAGCGGGTGCAGGCATCGGCGTCATACATGGATCGGCAGGCGGCCTCGGCCAGCGCCTGCGCATCTTGGAGGGCAGTCTCGGTCACGCTGATCCCTTATTCGCCGGTGAAATGCGCCACGCGCTTGTTGAGGAAGGCGTCGACGCCCTCCGCGTAGTCCCTTGATCTGCCCAGTTCCCGCTGCAGATCGCGCTCCAGGTCCAGCTGCGCATCGAGCGATTGCGTGGGCGCGGCGTGCATGGCCCGCTTGATGGCGGCCAGCGCCCGGGTCGGCTGCTTGGCAAGGTGCTCGGCCATCGCGTGCACTTCGGTCATGAGGATCCTGGCGTCGTGGTACACGCCCCAGATGAGGCCCCAAGCCAGCGCCGTCTTGGCGTCGAGCTTTTCCCCCAGCATCGCCAGGCCCATCGCCCGCGCCACCCCGATGCGCTGCGGCAGGAACCACGTCCCGCCCGAATCCGGCAGCAGGCCGATCTTGACGAATGCCTGCAGGAAGCACGCATTCTCGGCCGCCAGCACGATGTCGCAGGCCAGCGCCAGGTTCGCACCCGCACCGGCCGCGACGCCGTTCACGGCGGCAATCACCGGCAGGGGCAGGGCACGCAGGCGGCGCACCAGCGGGTTGAACTGCTCGTCGATGAGTTGGCCCAGGTCGGTCATCTGCCCGGGCGTGAAACTGAGTTCGGAAAGATCCTGCCCCGCGCAGAAGCCGCGTCCGGCCCCGGTCAGGATCAGCGCGCGGGCCTTCTGGCGCTCGACCTTGTCCAGCGCGTCACGCAGTTCGCCGTGCATGGCGGCCGTGAAGCTGTTGAGCTGATCGGGCCGGTTCAACGTGATCGTGGCCACGTGTTCATGCCAGTCGAGCAGAATGCTGGGGCTCGTCATGATCTTGTCTCCTCCTCGGTCATCGGTTCATTGATTAACCGACCGGTTGGTCGGCTAATATTACATCCATTCCAACAGGAGCTTCCATGTCCTACGAAAACATTCTGGTCGAAACGCGCGGTCGTGTTGGTCTTGTTACGTTGAACCGGCCGAAGGCGCTCAACGCCCTCAACGATGCGCTCATGGATGAACTGGGCGCCGCGCTGCTCGCCTTCGATGCCGACGCGAACATCGGCGCCATCGTCATCACCGGCAGCGAAAAGGCGTTCGCCGCCGGCGCGGACATCGGCGCCATGGCCGACTACGACTTCGCCACCGTCTATAGGAATGAATACATCACGCGCAACTGGGAGACCATCCGCCGCATCCGCAAGCCGGTGATCGCCGCGGTGGCCGGCTACGCGCTGGGCGGCGGCTGCGAGCTCGCCATGATGTGCGACATCATCCTCGCCGCCGACACCGCCAAGTTCGGCCAGCCCGAAATCAAGCTCGGCACCATGCCGGGCGCAGGCGGTACGCAGCGCCTGCCGCGCGCCGTATCCAAGGCCAAGGCCATGGACCTGTGCCTCACGGCCCGCATGATGGGCGCCGAGGAGGCCGAGCGCGCCGGCCTGGTCTCCCGCGTCATTCCCGCCGACAAGCTGCTCGACGAAGCCATCCAGGCCGCGGAAACCATCGCTGGCTTCTCCTTGCCCGCCGTCATGATGATCAAGGAGTCCATCAATGCGGCTTATGAGACCACGCTGACCGAGGGCGTGCACCTGGAGCGCCGCCTGTTCCATGCCACGTTCGCCACGGAAGACCAGAAAGAAGGCATGCGCGCCTTCCTCGAAAAACGGGCGGCCGCCTTCAAGCACCAATAAGCAGGGCCGGCGAAGCGTCTCTTCGGGAATACCCGAGTAACTGTCTCGGGTATGCTGGGTGCGGTTTTGGGGCGGCTGGAAAGCCCGCGAGCCAAGCTCTGGACTGGGCTCGCGGGCTTTTTTCATGGCTGCGTCATCAGCGCGTCACGACAAAGGTGTTGCCAAGCTCCGGAAACCCCCCTAATATTCGCCCCTCGCTGCACGACGCAGCGCCGAAACGAAAGCG
>FLYJ01000381.1_pt1 | contig 44481 bp, 39 predicted proteins | sample 1122561 | NCBI WGS metagenome assembly FLYJ01 (sample SAMEA4346788, study PRJEB14843) | hot springs metagenome | biome: Terrestrial Biome; feature: Habitat; material: Sediment | place: India | collected 2012-06-12 | depth 1760 m
ACCACGTGCACGAGAGCCTGCATGCCGAGTCGGTCAGCCGAGCACTGAAGATGGCGCTCAAGACGCGCCAGACCAAGCAGCAGCTGGTGCACCACTCGGATCGCGGCATCCAATATTGCTCGAGCGAGTATCAGCGCATCCACAAACGGCACGGCCTGACATGCTCGATGATCGACGGCTACGACTGCTGTCAGAACGCCCTGGCCGAGCGGGTCAATGGAATCCTCAAGGGCCAGTTCTTGCTCAGCCGCCCCGCCGATCTGCAGCAGGCCGAGCGCATAGTGGCCCAGTCCGTGCACATCTACAACCATGAGCGGCCGCATCAGGCCCTGAAATACAAAACGCCCGATGCGGTGCATCGCGCGTCTAGTGGCTGAACTGAGTGTCAACCTATATCAGGACTTGACAGGCTGCGCCGTGTCAGCGCTGCATGCGGGCCCTAGAAATCGCGGCGCTGCACGCCCGCTTCCGTACCGAGCAGCAGCACATTGGCGCCGCGCTTGGCGAACAGGCCGACCGTCACTACGCCCGGGATGTCGTTGACGGTGCATTCCAACGCCTTCGGATCGGCAATCCGCAGGCCTGCCACATCCAGGATCACATTGCCGTTGTCGGTCTTGTAGATCTGGCCTTCCTTGGTCATGCGCAGGCGCGGCTGGCCGCCCAGCGCCGCAAGCTGACGCGCAACGGCCGCACGTGCCATCGGCACCACCTCCACGGGCAGCGGGAACGCGCCCATCGTCTCGACGAGCTTGCTGCCGTCGGCGATGCAGACAAAGACATCGGCCACCGAAGCGACGATCTTCTCCCGCGTGAGCGCACCGCCACCGCCCTTGATCATCGCGCCGGAGGCATCGATTTCGTCCGCACCGTCCACATACACGGGAATAGCGTCGACCTCATTCAGATCGAGCACCGTGAACCCATGGCCCTGCAGGCGACGCGTCGAGGCCTCCGAGCTCGACACCGCGCCGGCAAAGCGCGCCTTGTGCGGTGCCATCGCATCGATGAACAGATTGGCCGTCGAACCCGTGCCGACACCCAGCACGGCGCCCGCGGGCACGTTGGCCAATACGTAATCTGCGGCGGCCTGCGCCACCAACGCTTTCAGTTCATCCTGCGTCATCGCAAATACCCCAAGAAACCGGTCCGGATCGGAAAACCCGGTAGTGTACCGGATCGCCTGGGCGGCCCTCCCCGGCTGGCGCAGCGAAACGTGCGGAGTACAATCGATTCATCCCTCCACCTCCAGTGCTTCGCTGGCATGCACTTCGTCGGATCATGAATCAGCTCGATCAACTTAAGCAGTTCACCACCGTCGTCGCCGACACGGGCGATTTCCAGGCCATGCGCGCCTACGCGCCGCACGACGCGACGACCAACCCGTCGCTGATCCTCAAGGCCGTGCAGAAGGCCGAATATCGTCCGTTGCTGGAGAAGGCCGTGCGCGATGCCCGCAGCGACAGCGTGGAAGACATCACCGATGCCGTGCTGGTGGCCTTCGGATGCGAGATCCTGTCGATCATCCCGGGCCGTGTGTCGACCGAGGTCGATGCGCGCCTGTCGTTCGACACCGAAGCCACGGTCGCAAAGGCCAAGCACCTGATCGCACTGTACGAAGCGCGCGGCGTGGCGCGCGAGCGCGTGCTGATCAAGATTGCGTCGACCTGGGAAGGCATCCGCGCGGCGGACCTGCTTCGCGCCGAAGGCATCCGCTGCAACATGACGCTGCTGTTCTCGCTCGCGCAGGCGGTGGCGTGCGCGGAAGCAGGCGTGCAACTCATCTCGCCCTTCGTCGGCCGCATCTACGACTGGTACAAGAAAGACGCCGGCGCCAACTGGGACCCGGTCGCCCAAGGCGGGGCAAACGACCCGGGCGTGCAATCCGTGCTGCGCATCTACAACTACTACAAGAAATTCGACTACCCGACCGAGGTGATGGGCGCCAGCTTCCGCAACACCTCGCAGATCATCGAACTGGCCGGCTGCGACCTGCTGACCATCAGCCCCGAGCTGCTCGCGCAACTGCAGCAATCGGATGCGCCGGTCGAGCGCAAGCTGTCGCCCGAACACGCCAACGCGGCCAACATCGCGCGTCTGCCGGCCGACGAGAAATCGTTCCGCTGGCACATGAACGCCGACGCGATGGCAACGGAAAAGCTCGCCGAGGGCATCCGCCTGTTTGCCGCGGACGCGATCAAGCTCGAAGCCCTGATTGAACCGCTGCGTGCGGCAGCGTAAGGAACCGGCTCAAGCCAGCATGGCGGGCAGGCACACGCCCGCCGGCTGGTGGATCACCAGATTGGCCGTCTCATCGAGGGCGCTCGGCTCGGGATTCACGACGATGACCTTGGCGCCGTGATCCTTCGCCAGCCCGGGCAACCCTGCCGCCGGATACACGAGGCCGGACGTCCCCACCACGAGGCATACGTCGCACGTGCTGGCCGCCTCTTCCGCACGGTAGTTCGCCACGAGCGGCAGCGGCTCGCCAAACCACACCACCCCCGGGCGCAGCATCGCACCGCACGTTGCGCAGCGCGGTGGCCTGCCAGGCTCAGCCGTGGCGATATCGCACTTGCCGCAGCCGCCCAGCCATTTGTCGGCGAACAGGTTGCCGTGCAGCTCGACCACACCGACGCTGCCCGCGCGCTGGTGCAGACCGTCCACGTTCTGCGTGACGAGCGTCACCGTCTTGCGCTTGGCCAGTGCGGCGATCGCCAAATGCGCGGGGTTCGGCTGCGCCTGCAGCACGCGCTCTCGCCGCTGCTGGTACCAGTCCCACACCATGCGCGGGTGCTTCCGGTACGCGGCCTCGGTCGCCAGGTCTTCCGGGTTGAAGCGGGACCACAGCCCGGTCAGCGCATCGCGAAAGGTGGGAACACCGGATTCCGCCGACACGCCCGCACCCGTCAGCACCATGACGTGTTCGGCCGCACCGATCCAGGCCTGCGCCTGGGCCAGCGCGGCCGCGTCGCGTGCGGCCGGCAAGTCTGCGCGCATCACTTCCTGGCAGATGCCGCCGCGCGCTGACGTACGGCCTCGAACAGGCATACGCCGCTGGCGACCGAGACGTTCAGGCTCTCCACGCTCAAACCCAAGTGGGACAACGGTGTATGGGTTTCTTGGGTCATTGTCATCCAGTGCTTTTTTGGCTTCACAGGACAATTACAGGACACTGGCATGGCAACCTTCAGCAAAAATTTGGACAAGTCTGGCAAAGCGTCGTGGCAAGTGAAAATTCGCCGCAAGGGGTTCCCGGCATATACACGAACGTTCGCCAACAAGGCACAGGCACTGGACTGGGCACGGCGGATCGAGACAGAGATGGACCGGGCGGAGCATCCGACAACCCACGCGGCCAAGCAAACCACATTGGCCGAGATTCTAATCCGTTACCGGGATGAAGTCGTGCCAACCCATCGGGGCGGCAAGCACGAACTTCAACGTATCAAGCAACTGTTACGACATCCTGTAAGCCAAAACACGATGGCTGATCTAACGCCCGCGAAAATCGCATACTGGCGTGATGAACGTCTGCGCGCCGTGTCTGCGAGCAGCGTCCTTCGTGAAATGACCATCCTGCGCAGCGCCATCCGGCGTGCGCGTACCGAATGGGGTATCGAACTACGTGACCACCCCATGAACCATGTCGCCAAGCCCAAGGACAACCCACCGCGAGAACGGCGCATCAGTCATGCCGAAGAAGCCAGCCTCTATGATGGATGCAAGAAGGCACGGAATCCGTATCTGCGGCCAGCCATCGAGTTCGCCTTACAAACTGCCATGCGACAAGGCGAAATCGTCGCACTGGAATGGCGGAATGTCGATTTGGAACGCCGCACTGCCCGCTTACCGATGACGAAGAACGGTCGATCACGTGTTGTTCCTTTGTCAAGCCGTGCCATCGAAATCATTCAGAGCCTTCCTCAAGACACAGAACGGGTGTTTCAGGGATTCAGCACCTACAGTGTCAAGCATGCGTTCGTTCGGCTTGTGGCCCGACAAGGATTGCACGACCTACACTTCCATGATCTGCGCCACGAAGCTATCAGCAGACTGGTTGAACGAGGATTGAACATCATGGAAGTCGCCGCCGTCTCCGGGCACCAGACGATGCAGATGTTAAAGCGGTACACCCATCTGCGTCCCGAGGACATTGCACTGAAACTTGGATAGTTGACCCAATTTGTCCGAACTGGCCGTGGTGCCGGAGCGGTGCAATTCGGTCTTCATCAGGAACCGTAACGACGCCATGTTTCGGTCGGCCAGTACTTGTAGTTCGGTCGAATCAGCACTGTCCCGCATTTCCGGCATTTGTATGTGGAACTCTCTCCTAGCAAACTTGCGGTAGCCATCAAAGACTGGTCGCCTTTGATGGCGGCCAGTTCACAATGAGGACCTTTATGGCAGTCGGTGTCAATCAGCGCAACGCAGGCATAGCAGGGCATCACTGATAGATCATGTTGGTGTTGCCGCAAGGATCAGCCGCGCAACCCTACTCCAACCAAGCCAGTCTGCAAGGTCAAGCCGCACGTGCAATTCATCTCGCTTCTCCACATCGAAGGCGATGATGCTCTCGGTAATTTAGTGAGGCACTTCTCTACCAAATAGTTGGTAACGCGCAAGTCCGATACGTCACCGCATCAAAACTGCAAAAGCTTGGACTACTGGACGCTACATGCCACATTCAAAATTGACGCTTGCGACGTGAGAAACATCGACGGCAAAGAGTTTAATCGACACATGTGCGACCTTCCTACCATTAAGAACATCTCCCCGGCTGGGGCCATCCGCCACTTTGTTGTCCTATACAACGCCGCATACGACAGGGCATGGAACAACGAGCGAAAAAGCACTGATGATGAAATTAAGAAGCGACGGCGGTGGGCGACGGAAAGCAAGAGCGGAGTTGATGTTATTGATGGTCGCGACCTTGCCGTGATCCGTCCGCTGCCGAATGTGGCCAACTGTTCAGCTTGACGCGACTGGTTTTCCACGAAGAAACGCAGCAGTTTGGCTACACCCTTATCCCGCGATGACCGACGAAGAAAAGTTATCCACCACGCTGGATCGCACGGCACAGTTACATGAAGCCGTAGCAGCGCATGTAAACCGCGTCACCCCTTACCCGGAGAAGCGATTCGTCGTCTCGTTCCAAGCCGGGATGCTGTCGCTGGAACACGCGACCGGTGCGCTGGTTCTGACCGGCAACGGCTTGTACGCTTCGGGCATTGCCTTGGTGCGACCTCAATTTGAAACCCTCGTCCGTGGCATCTGGTTGCTCCATGCTGCCAACGCCAACTGGGTGGACAAGCTTACCGAACCGCTGACCGTGGACAGTGCGCGAAAGGCGAACGAAGGTCTAATGTTGGCCGACATGCTGAAACAGTTGGATGCCAGCGACGCCTCAGTTCAACTAATTGATCAACTGAAGCAGTTCCGAGATGTGTGGTGGAAAGCCCTGAGCAGCTACACGCACGGTGGCATCCATCCGCTGTCGAGAACACTTACCGGCTACCCGGCGCAGCTTGCAACTGACGCCCTGCTGAATTCCAATGCACTTGTCTGCATCACGGCACAGTTGGTATCGATACTGTCCGGCGACCCGGAAAACCTGCGTCCGGTCCGCAAGCTGCACGTGGACTTTGCGGATTGCGTGCCAATCATCAAGCCGCACGTGGAATCTTGACCCGGCACCCCTTCGGATAGTTGTAGCAACCCCAGAACGACCCGCCATCGCCTTGCCGGACCACCATCTTGATCCCGCAGGCCGCACAGGTCGGCGTCTGATAATCACCTTCGAATGCCCGTGTCAGTAATTCATCTCGTTTCTCCGCATCCAAGGCGCGAATACGTTCAACGATGCCAGCGCCATCCAACAACTGGATGCCCGCTTCTTCTGCATAGTCCTTTACCGGTTTGCCGACGAAACCCGTCCGCGACCAGAAAATGCCCCGTTCGACCTTCTTGGCGTGCATGACGCCACCAAGCGCACGCACAGGTGTCACCTTGACCGGCGCACTCCATGCCCTGCACTGGACCAGTGCGATGGGATCAGCCTTGCCCTTCATGTACAGGGTGGCATCGGCACCGCCATCGGCGCCTTGGGGCACCGTTTCGACAGTAAAACCCTTCGCTTCGTAGTACCAGACGCACAGCATCTCGAATCGTTTCCATTCCAGTTGCTGAAGCGCCTCAAGGGTCCATTCCATTTCTGGCGATGGATCAACCTCCACTGGTTCTTCCGTCCCTTCGGAGACATCCTGAACCGGTTGATCCGCTGTTGTACCAAGCAGTTCGTGCGCCGCCAACGTGGGCACCACAAACACCGCCAGCATTGACCCGAGACTGGCCTTGGCGGTATCAGTCAGATCATCGCGGTTGATCTTCCTGTCCTGCCACACAACGGTTCTCGCCAGCGGCATACCCGCATCCACCAGATCAACCCGGCTTTCGCACGCACCAGTCACCTTACCAATCAGGTAGGTACGGCTGGCTGGCGAGTAGGTGACAACCACGTCATCGACCTTGATTTCATTCATGAAGCGCCAAACCTGCGACGCCACTGAAGCCGCCATCTTCTCTTTCGTTTCAGGCGCGATGGACAGATGCAGATCGGCCAATTCTTTCTTCGTCATGCCGGGCTTGGCATGGTGCGCAAGCTGCGTCCAGCCGATGCCTGCGATACCCTTGTCCCGAAAGTCACGGTAGAGACGGCCACCATCGGCCCGGACCATCCACATCTTGCTCATATTGTGTCGATGAAGAGATACAGCACTGGTTAGCTTGAATGACCGGTGGACCGCACTAACACGCCGCCCAAGGTCATGCAGGCCGGCTATCGGATCGAGCCTCCATGTTCAGATAGCTTGCCGGCGCTCAGACGCAGCCAATAGCCAGAAACCAATAGTGCAAAGAATCGCCAGCCATATGAAGGACGCATCCCAATGGAAATTCCACGGATGCTGCGGGTACATGACCTCTATGTACAAAAAGGTCCACACGCAGTAGACGGCATAGAACGTTGACAGCGAAACCAACATCGTCCCCGCTTGCCAAGCTGCCCAAGCAGACCTTCCCAGAATGGCGCCACCGACCAACAAAAGCATCAGCGCAAGAAGAATCAACGATCCTGCCGTCGCTTTCTGATTTCCAATAGGATTCGCCGCGCCAGCAAATACCGCCATCAGGTCGGAGAGCATCAAAGCGGCACATCCCCAATACACGAACAGGCCAATCGCTCGTCTGAATTGATTCCCACCGTCGCGCAACCTGCTACGTTCCGTCGCCCCTTGATTCCCTATGAACAGGATCGCTGCGACCTCTAAGACGGCATGCCCAACAGCAAGGGATGCCACAAGCAACGTTGGTCTGTTGATGAGTAAGCCCACCAATGTATTGAGAACAACGACGGAGAGGATTGCTGGCTTAACCCACGGTCGGTCAAATCGAATTGCGACGGCCAACCCTGTGTATGACACAGCACCAATCGCAATCCATAACCACTGTGCGCCAGCGGACAACGGCGACTGTGGTATTGGCCCTGACATGCTGATCGTTCCTGCGCGAAATCCCATGTAGACAGCCAGAAACTGGGTGAAGGCGGTCAACAAGAAGTAATTCGCTACAACGACGGGCAGTAGAGGCTTCTTCATAGATCACCGCATCGTCGAGACAACCCCCACGTCACTGCACGACCTTCGCATTCTTCAGCAGACCGCCCACGACGGTAACCGTCGCCCGTTCCAGTTCTGCCGTTTCCAATGCTTGCTTGATGGCCGGTTTCACAGCGTCATAGGAAGGCACCTGAGTTGGTCGAACGGCGTCAACCTTAACGACGTAACGTTGACTGCCAGCTTCAACTGGGGCGGCGCTGGCCGCTCCCGGTGCCAACGCAGCAATCTCACGTGCGACCGGCAAAGGCAAGTTCTGCGTCTTGCCTTCCTCGACCGGTACCTTGAAGCTGACCCAATCTATCTCACCACCGCGCGCCTTGTTCGGTGCCGTGCTGTACTGTTGCGCCAGCTTGGCGAAGTCACCGCCCTGCTTCAGTTGCGTGATGACCTGCGCTGCCGTCACGTCATCGCCTAGCTGAATGACACGGGCCTTGTATTCCTTGTCTCCCAAGCTAGACACGATTGCGTCATAGCGGGCCTTCACCTGATCGTCGGTCACGGGTGCGGGCTTGATGTTGTCCTTCAGCCATGCCTGCGTGATCGCCGCATCGTGCGCTTCCTGAACAGCCTGTTTGACGGCTGGCGATTTGTCATAGGCGGGCACCTTGGCGGCCTGCTGACGGAACAGTTCGCGGGCGATCAACTGCTGCTTGATGGCCTGCACGACGTTCGGATTGCCCACCACGCCGGTCTGCGCCACTGCACGGTCCAGTTGACCTTGGGTGATCTGCGTGCCGTTAACGATGGCAACAACGCCCTGTGGCAGCGCATCGGCTCGCGCATAGGAAGTCGCTACTGCGGCCAAGGCCAAGGTAGTCAGGGCAAAGCGGCGAATCGATGTGTTCATGTCGGAATTCCTCGTCAATAAGTCCAATTCAAGGTCGCCAGCAAAACGGTCGGCTTGCTGCCAAGTTGCGCGGGTTGCACCAGCGCACGCCCCAGCAACAGTTCGCTGGTCAAGGCACTCTTGCCAAGGTTTCTCGACAACCTCACACCTAGTCCGGTACCAGCAAGGTATTGCCAGTGCTGGTTGGCGACCAGTTGGGTCTGTCCACCATCAAGAAAGGCATAGGGTTCGATGCGGATACCCCACAGCGCAGGTGCATTGGCCCACACGACCTCGTTGCGCAACGTCAGGCCCCGATCCCCGCTGATGATGCCCTCTCGGAAGCCACGCACCGAACTCATACCGCCCGCAAAAATCTGTTCCGAACCAAACAGCGCCACGTTGGACCACTGCGCCGAAACCTGTCCACGGTAGGCCAAGGCGGCGTTGGCAACCTTGGGCAACGGCAACTGCGTGCTGGCATTGCCATCGACCTTCCAGAACTGGCTGTGCGCCTCGTCACGCGTGATGTCCGGGGTGTCGTGGTCGGCCATCAACATCCCCATGCCACGTGACAGGCCCACCTCCCATGTCGCATAGCCCCCTTGGTCTCCAATGGCGAACTTGCGCAGCCCATTGATTGCCACGCGCAGGGTGGAAAGACTCTGCGGGTCCAGCAAGAGGTTGTTGACTTCACGTTCGCTGCGCCGGTGCGTCAGTGCCACATCGAAGGCGGTACGGCCACTCTGATCGCGTTCGATCACGCGGTTCCAGCCGAAGGTATGGGCAAACGTCCGGCCATACAGCAGCGCAGTGTCGCCGATTAGGCTGTTGTACTCAGATACCGACCCGGTATAGCTAAATGTGTTGTAGCCGAACGGTACTGCCGTGGACACGATGGCGGCATTGGTATCACGTGTGCCGATGTAAGACAGCGACAGTGCTTCCTGAAAACCCAGTGCGTTGTCTGCGTCGATACCGGCGCGCAGGCGGCTGATACCGGTAGCACGACTACCGTAGTTGTCCATCCCGGCATTGAAGCGGAAACGGTCGCCCGGCTGGTTCGCCAGTGCGATAACGGAACCGCCCGGACTTTGGCCCGGCAGGATTTGCACTTCCGCCTGATTACGTCGCAGACGGTTGATTTGATCGACACCCTGTTCCAGATCAGTCAGTTTCAGAGTATCGCCGACCGCTGGCATGGACCACACCGTGCCTGCATCGGTGAGCCACCCACCTCCTTGCGGACTGGTGGCGGTCGGTTGGTTCGGGACCGAGGTCTTGACCGTCTTGCCGTTGATCTGAAGGCTCTCCACCTTACCGGGTACTACGGCGATGGTGAGTACGCCTTCCTTGAGGTTCTGCGGTGGCAGATAGGCCCGAGTGGTCACGAAACCGCGCTGCACGAAGGCTTCGGTCAACCGGCGCAGCAGCAGGTTGATCCGGTTCGTCCCCAGTTCGTGGTTCAGGAAGGGCTGCGTGATCTGCTCCACCGTTGCCGAATCGAGCACGGTGTTGCCGGTCAGATCAATGCGATGAATGTCGAACGTGGTTCCGGATTCGACCACCGATTCGACCGTGGCGGCTTCAGGTGTAACCGGGGCGACCTGAATCTGCGGAGTCGGTTGGGTGGCTTCACGGCGACGTTCGGCTTCTTGCCGTTCACGCAGGGCACGCTGAGCGGGGTCTTCGATAGGTGGCGGCACTTGTGCATAGGCACCCGCAGCGCACAGCAAGGCGACCGCCAAGATCAACGGTTTCTGGATCATGCGCACCGACCTCACTGCCACAACCACGTCGGCAAGCCGAGATGGGATTCGATTGCCACCGGCTGGCGGGACTTGGCACGCACGGTCACGATACCGTTGCTGGCAGTGACGGTTTGTCCGTCAAAACTGCCGCCTTCAATCTGGCCTTGCCCGTTGATGGTGAGCGCCCCACCGAGTGCCAGCCAGCTACCACCCACATCGCTGGCATACAGGCGTGCCCACGTATCCCCAAAGAATGCTTTGAAGCCGCGATCCCGAGCCAGTGCTGTGTAGCCAGTGATGCCAACTGCGCGGACCTTGGGTGCGGTTACGGTCAGGTCACCAACTGACAACACCTGTCCGCCAATGTTCTCCGCCAGTACCCCGGCGTTGACCTTCAGGTTGCCGCCTGCCGAGATGGTGCCGCCCGTGGTGGAAACCGTGCTCGATGCACTGGTACGGCAGAAGATCATGCAACTACGGCTGAAATGGGCTGCCCCGGTCGCCAAGGCTTCGTTGTGGAAGGCGTTAGCAGCAGTGATGGCGATGTCGGCACTGCCGTTGGCGAGTATCTGGCCGCCGATGTTGCTGAAGTTGCGCCCGCTGATGGTCGTGCCGGTCTGCGACACCAGGTAAGGCACCTGCCCTACTGCGGGGATGCCACCGTAGTCCAAGTCGAAGCCCGAACTATGGTTGCGCAGGATCAGCCAACGTGTGCCACTGCTGGTCCACGTGGTCGGTTGTTCGCCATTCGCTCCGTTGGTCTTGTCCAGCGTGTTGGAAACATCGCCTTGAGCAACCATCGTCAGCTTGCCGTTGGAGAGGACGCGACTCTGGTGATTTATGATGTCGCCACCGGCACGCAGCACCACATCATCGTTCTGACCGAAGACGATGCCTTGAGTTGTAGAAGTGGCGTCGTTGCGGATGTTACCGCCCGCGACCAACGTAACGGCACCTTCAGAAGCAGTTTGATTCGTGTTGCGGGTCTTGCCTTGGAGAAGACCGCCCGCGTTAGTCAGATCGGTATCGCTTTGGATCAGTAACCCACCGTTGATGGCAGCGACCGTTGCAGGCAGCGCAGACGACGCGATGTTTGCGCTGCTGCCATGAATCGTCGCATTACCAGCAGCAATGACGCTGGCATCGGTCTGAGTGTAGGTCCCGGTGGCGCTCAGGGACACATCGCCACCAGAGGACTGCACAGTGGCGGCATTGCCGTTTGCAGCGCTCAGGTTGATCGACCGGGCTTCAATTGACGTGCTGCCCACACCATCGATCTTGCTTCCGGCCACCTGCACCGCACCGGGCGACGTGACCTGAATCGTGCCTTGCTGCGAAGACCATTGGGTCTGCCCAGTGCTATCCGCGGTGAGTTGCAAGCTTCCAACTTGTGCTACAACGTTCTGGGCAGCCGTCAAGTGGGTTCCCGTCATTGAGACGCCGGGACCAGCATCGTACAAACCAATACCACCGGCTGCGGTCAGCGTGCTGTGATCGATGGTGACGGGTTCGGTATGAACCTGCCCGGAAGTGCCGATCACGATGTTACCGGCCTGTCCTGCCGTGCCAGCCGATAGGGTCGCCCCATCGAGATGGACCTTATTCGACGCAATCTGGATGTTGCGGCTGGCGGACAAGGTTCCACTGCCCGTCAGGCCATTCGACCCGACCAGAACGTCGTTGGCGGCTTGTACAGAACCGCTGGCAAGCTGTAGGTCGCCCGAACCACTCACCACAAAATCGCCAGCGGTGGCGAAGGCAGCACCGGCATGACGCACGCCTGCGCCTTGATCGGTTGCCACCAGTTCGATACGCCCACCGCTCAGTGAGCCACCCGACGAAATATCAATCGCCAAACCCAGCGGCGTACCGGTACCAGTACTGCTGTAGCTGATCCATGACGAAAGGTTGTCGGTCGGAGAAACGCTGGTATCGACTTCGGCACGGCTATCGCCCGCGACGATCCTCACACGGCTGTTCGGATCGGTGAAGCTGTTTTGCACGGCACCCGCTACACGCACCTGCTTGGCAATCAGTTCCAAGTTCAGCATGGTGCCAGCCAAGCCACCGGGACCGACGTTGATGGCACCTGAACTGGTGTTGAGCACCACGTTGCGCTGTAGCTGCCCGGCGCCATTCGTGAATTCGTTGAAGGAGACCTGCCCCGTCGTCAGCGCCACGTTGCCGGTGTTGGTGAATGAACCACCATCAACGGTGATGCCGTTTGGATTGGCGATGATCACGTTCGCGCGGGGACCCAGCACGGCGATGTTGCCTTGGATGAGCGACGGGTTCGTGCTGGTGACTTGGTTGACGATGGTGCGGGCGGCCACCGTGGTGTTATTCAGGTCTGCACCTGCCGTCCCGACGTTGAACGACGTGTAGGTGTTGTGCGAGACGCCTGCGACACTCGGGGAGATGTTGACGATCGGGCGGCCGCTGGCGCCGGTGCTGACCGTCGTAGCAGTACCGCCGTCCGCGACGATACCAGCGGCCGTCGACACCGGAGGCACGAAGATGGCGCATAGGCCAATGAGCGCGGCCAACTTGGCCGGGCGGTGCGGTGAATGCACAAAACTCCCCTTACTGTGATGCTCTTATGTGTTGATTTAGTGGTATCGCCGCTAATCTGGAATTCCCAGAACATCAATCCCGCGATACTCCGTTCCAGCCGGCGTTTCGAGGATCAAGGTGCCCATCAAGGCAGATTTATCTTTCGAAACAGTCAGCGCTCAGCGTCACATTGGCATGGAAGGACTCGCCGGAGCCGAGCGCAGAGCGACGCGAACGGGCCCAGTCAAATACACTGAGAGGCTACTCAACGTCATTGCTTTTCCTGACCTCGTACGGCCTCGTATTCCTTCAAATAGAAATCGACCGGATGTGCCGTACCTAATACGTGCAGGGAACCATCAAAGGCGTCAACAACAAAGGGCGCATTTCCGGCCAGCATCGCTCCAATTTCGCCACTTTCGAGATAAGCCTTTGAGTTGTAGAAGAACACCCATCCGTAAGGTAAGTCTTGCCTTCGGACTACCGTCAAGGGAATACCTATCTCACGGCCTAATTCCTCTAGGTAGTGGGATGCCACATTCTCAGCCTGTTGCAAGTCGATCATGTCAATTCGTCCGTAGCAGATAGAGACCTGTATATCCGCTCAAGTTTGCTGGTTTGCCTGTCTGTCCATCAAGAAAGCGCACTACCCCTCCCTGATTAACCACGTTGAACACGTGACCCGCCTCGCCGGCACCCCTCGATCCAAACACAATGCCCCGTGCACCATCACCTGCCGCAGCTAACTGCCCCGTAACGCCGTCGGCGGTCGTAGCCGCCCCAAAACGCCCTCCATATTGCTTTTCCAATACGGCAATCGGTTGTGGGCCAGGAGATGGTAGTGCCGATGCGGGATTGCCGGCGAGCGTGGCATCTGTGGCTATTGAGCAATTCACACAGTTCTCCGTGCGCCCGCTCTGCGGATAACCGGGATTCACATTTCGAATTGAGCCGGCCGACTCGCCGCTGGCACCCGTAGACCCTGAACCAGTACTGGTAGCTTTGGCCAATCCAAGGACAGCCAGAAACGATACCAAGTCACCAAAGTCAGGATTGTCATACGTCAGTCGAACACCATTAAGGAACTGTACGTAGTCGGGGTAGCCCGGCAGTGCACCGTTTAGCGCATTCGGAATTGCCTCCACAATCCCGATCGCAGTGTTGACGCCTGCACGGCCGGTATCAGCTAACGCGCTTTTCAAAGTGCCGCAATCGTGCCCTTGACCACATGCGTTGTTCATGGCCTCGTTCTGCGCGGCTGTAGCGCCAGCCTGCACGTCCTGGCCCGCAAGACCTGCTGCCGCGCCACCGAGCAACGACGCAATTGAGCCTATCAGCGCGACGCCGGTAGAATCAGTGATGCCATGACCACCAGAGAAGGCCCCGGCGATTGTGTCCGTCGTCGCAGCGGACAACGCACCGCCAATGGCGCCCCCTCCACACCTCCCGCCCGTTGCGGCAGCGCTCGCACACCCCAATAACGCGTGAGCAAGGTAGTACGCGGGGCCGGTAAGTACATCGCTCTCGTTCAGGTTACCAATGCCGTAAGCCGCTGCTGCTGCAACATCGCTGACCGCGCTGTTGCGCAGATTAGTCAGGAAGCTGCCGCCGTTGACACCCGTACTGACGCCCGCCTTAATGGTGGCGTCCAACGTCAGCGCCGCCAATTGCTCACCGAGAGACCCAGTTGCAGCCCCCGCCTGTGTCAACCCATCGCCAATCGCCTTAGTTCCCGACAACGCGGCGATGCTGCGATCCGACGGTAGCGAACCAAGGCCATCTACCGTACCCAGCGTGCCATCGGCATTGACGGTGATGCCCTGCGTCAGCCCCGCGGTCAGCGCCGATGTGGCGCCCGCCTTTAGCATGGCACCAAAGCTGAATCCCATGCCGCTGCTTGCTTGCTGCATGGCGTTGGTCGTCATGGAGGTGATGGCAGCCTGTGCCATCGCCTCCCCTACCGTCAGGACCGCTCCCGCGCCGGCATACGCTGCCATCGCAGCGCCACCGGTCATGATACCGATTGCCACGATGACCACGCCGGCAAACAGCTGACCGGCCCAGCCCTCCGACCGTTCATAAGTGTCGGTGTGAGTGCTGGTAACAGCCTGCATGCCGGCGTGAATCGCCGCCGATACACGCGCGGACTCCTCCGCACTCATCGAGCCATCGGCATTCAACTGCGCCAGAACACCATTGATGTTCTGCACCTGCCCAACAATGTCCGCAGCATTCGCCGCAAACATGAACCCACTATTGGGTTGCCCTTGCTGACCGGTAGTACGCGCCCACCCATCCTCAATCGGCTGCCACGCCGCCGTCATCTCCGCCGAACGCTGCTCGTTGACGATGGTGGTGTTGCTCGTGAGCGTACCGTAAGAACCCAGCGTGCCGGTGTTCTGGATAGGGTTGTTGGCGATCAGGTCTAGGCTCTTGCTGGCAACGATGCTGCCGCCCGGTCCGATACCGCTGTAACCGGGTGGCAAATACACTTGCGGCACCAGCGCACTCACCATCGGGCAGGCGCCGCTCATGCAGTTCGGGTCCGGCACCTGCTGCGTCACGTACCACAGCATCGGCTTATCCAATGCTGCGATCTGGTCTGGCGTCAGGGCCTGACCAAGCTGGATGTTGTGCGCCTTCGCGTAATCGACGGCGTTTTGATACAGGATCAGCTTTTGCTGATCATCGACGGTCAGGTGATTCTGGCTGTCATACGTCAGACCGTTGATGAAGCTGGTGCGCCCCGTTTGTGCCAGTGCGGCCTGATCCAACCGTGCATTCTCGGCTTGCGGGTCGTAGTAGAACGGCGTGCGGCCCGGACGCAGGTCCGCTGGCAGTGCGTTGAGCAGTGTGTTCGGACCGACACCACCCAATACCGCGGTAGCGGGAGTATTGGTCAGGTACTGCGGACCCGATGCGGAACCTGTGGGCGATGTGAGTTGCGTGCCATCGAGCGGCGCGTTGAAGTGCCAATTTGGCACGCCACCGGTCTGGGTCGTCACCACAACCGGGTTGAACTGCCACTGCCCGTTGGCTGTGCCCGGACTGACCGGGTTCGGCACACCCTTTTGCAGCGTCGTGGTCGGACCGCTGAAAGTGTCAGGCGTCCCCGTCACCGGCAGTTGCGCATTGGGCGTGCCGATAGGACCAAGGCTGACCACCTGCTGCCCGCTGGTAGACGGCGGCGTCTGGATCGACGGATTAGTGATGCCGTTGGAGATCGTGGCGCCCGACAGAGAGATTGCCGTGCCTTCGATGTTGCCGCTGTTGACGAGCGCACCACCCGCACGGATGGCGAGATTGCCACCACTCACGTAAGAGTTCAGTTGCCCGATAGTCGGGGCATTCTCTGCGGTACCGTTCCAGCCATTGGTCAGGTTGCTGCCGAACACGCGCTGGCAACCCGAGATGTCGCCTGCCGCATCACAACCCCAACGGTCGCTCGCGTTGCTGTTCTGGTCATAGAACGACCAGTGGTAGTACTGGCGCAGGAAGACGGGGCTGTTATCAAAGCTTCCCGTGGTGATGGTGTTGTTGCCACCAGCCACGATGGCGCCGCCGTTGTTGCGCACGGAGCCTGCATTGATGTTCAGGTCCGTGGCGGCCAAGATCATGCCCGCATCACCGGTCGCCGACTGTGTCGCAGTGGCACATGCCGTACCCCCGACCTTGCCACAAGCCGATGTATCTGAGCCGTGGCTTGCATACACCGTCGTGGTGGGGGCAGCCTGATTGGTCAGGCCATTAGCCGCACTAATCGTGACGGCCCCACCGGTGGACTGGATCGTTGCGCCCGTGTTCGTTACTGTCGGCGCAGTGATCTGCACGTTGCCGTTGGCGGCAATGGAGCCTGTCTGGTTGGTTAGTTGCGAGAGATTCGCCGTGAGCGCACCGCCCGCAATGATGCTGGCAACTTGCTGTTTGGGGTCGATGACTTCGTGGTACGGACTGCCACCACCGGAGACCCCCGGATCGGTGCAGGTGGTGGGATTTCCAACGCAGCCCGGCAGCGTCGTCCGGTTAACGTTGAGTTGGCCGACATTATTGACCGAACCACCCAGCGCGATGTTGCCTGCCGCTGCGATCTGGCCGCCGTTATTCAAGGTCCCAACTTGCGTCAGATCGATGTTGCCACCGGCGGCAATGACGCCCTGCTTACCCGCAGTCTGCTGGACCGTCGTTTGTGGCGCGGGCGGTGTAGCGGTAAAACCGGCCAAGCCGGGAACGTTCACGTTGCCATTGAACCCCATCATGGCAGACGGCCCGATCCAAAGGAAGTGCGGCGCGATCAATCCCTGCACCGACGTGCAATCGCCAAACGTGCAGCCATCGTTCATGACGCCGAGCGGGCTGCCATAGTTTGCGTTCCACCCCAACTGAACCGCCAACTGCTGTACAAACGCGTTCAAGACGCTGGCATCAATCGATTCGGTAATGGTTTTGGTCGAACCCGCCGTGGCGCCATTATTAAGCGTTCCAGCGGCAATCTTGATGTCACCTGCGGCACTGATCTGGCCGCCTGCGTTTGACAACGTGGAGGCCGTCACAGTCAAGTTGCGCCCGGCCTGAATGATGCCGGACACACCGTCCTGTGTGGTCGTCTCCGTGCGGGTCACCGTGGGAAGCGTAATGAACGGCGTGGGCGTCCCGGACGGCGGTATATACGCACCGGAATCGGGGGTTACGTTCGCAAAATCCCTCGGGTCCGGCGATGGCCCGAAATGCCACAGGTTCGCCTGCCGAGTATTGTTGCCGTTCGGCCCACCATTGCCGTAGCTCTCCACGGCCTGATATGCAGAAATCACGCCGTTCGCGTCAGGCATGAGCATCCCAAGGGTGAGCGGCACGTTGTACTGTCCCCACGTGACCGAATCGCCATCGCCCCCTTGGCTGTAGACAACGCGGCTCAACTGCTTGGCACCGATGACGATCTGCGAGAGGTACGTCGGATTGACCTCTTGTCCGGTCACCACGGTCGTTCCCACGGCGCTGCCGCCGCCCACAGCGTCGTTCAGTACGCGGCCCGCCGTGAAGTTCACGTCGCGCTTCGCACCAATGGTGCCACCGCCATTGACAACATCACCCGACACGTTGACGTTCACATCTCGGTTGGCCTGCGTCAGCGCACCGGCGTTGTCGTAGCCAGAACCGGCAATCTTGATGTCATTGAGCGCCTCGACCGTGCCACGGTTCGTGGTGGCACCGGTGATGGACAGGTCGTGGTCGGCATGCAGCGTGGCGCCGGTGGCGTTGTTGATCGTGCCGCCCGAAGTCGTCAGATCGTTGCCGGCGATGATCTGACCCGAATTGTTGATTGCACCCGGTGTGCTAAGTGTCAGGTCCCCCGCATGCTGAATCGAACCCGTGTTGCTGATGCCGTTGGCGGCGTTAATGGTGCTGCTCTTCCCACCAAGGGTCCACGCACCTGTGTTTGCCACCGCACCAACGTTGTAGGTCAGTTGATTCCCAGCATTGACGGTGCCTTGATTGCTGGCGCCGTCAATGGTTTGGTTTTGCAGGTTTAGCGTGGCGTTATTGGCCGCGAGGATTTGCCCTCCGGCATTGTTGAAACTGCCATTGCCGCCCGAGACGGTCAGCGTCAGATCACCACCCGCCGTGGTACCGGACGGACTTCCCGCAAACATCACGCCGTTCTGGTTGCCGGTCAGCGTGTTTGTTGCAACCGTCAACGCCTGCGTGCCCAGCAACGTGCCATTCTGGTTGTTCAGGGTGCTGTCCGCAGTGACCGATACAGTCTGTCCACCGATCAAACCCGAGTTGACTACATCGGTGCCATGCACGGTGGTTGTCGAACCGCCGAGCGTCCCGGAATTAGTGATGGTGGTACCTGTCGCGTTCAGCGCACTAGACGCCGTGACGATGCCCGTATTCGTCACCGTGCCACCGACCAGACTGGCCGATGCGGTGTTGATCGTACCTGCCGTCGTCACCGCTTGGGTGCCCGTGGCATTCAGCGCCCCGTTGACTTGGCTGGTAGCTCCGGCACGTCCCAGTGACACCGTTGCGCCGCTCAGGTTCGCATTGCCACCCACCACAGGCAACGCCGCGATGGACACGCTCTTCGCAGCAGTGGCCGTCAGGTTGCCCGCAGTTTGACTATTGCCGGTCAGCGCGATGTTGTTACCTGCCGTCAGGGTGGTATCGCTGATGCTGGCGGTATTGCCCCGCCCCTTGATGTCCTGTGCGGCAGAGACGGCCAACTTACCAATAGCGTCAACCTGACCATCAAGGGTGGCACTGCCCTGCGTGGCGGTCAGCGTGGTATCAGTGCCAGACTGCGTATTGCCCGAAACGCTAACAGCAGTACCGGTCAGAGCGATACTGCCGTTGTGTGCAACGACGCTGCCCGTCGCACTGGTCGTGCCGGTACTGGATTGCGCATTGACGCCTTGAGTGGCATAGACAACACCGCCGAGCGTCGTACCGGCGTACCCGCTGGCTGCAACGTTGCCACCAGCCAATACAGCACCCGACGTGAACAGGGTTCCGGTGTTGGCCGCAAGCGTCGTATCGCCAGTAGATGCCGCACCACCCGACACATCCAGATTGCGACCCGCCGTAACGGACAGCGTCGTACCAGACGTGGCCGATCCCGTGCCAGTGATCGCAACATCGCGCGCGGCGTTGATGGCCGTGGCACCAATGCTTTGCGCATTACCGGCGACTGTTGCATCTTGACCGGCATCGACTTGCAAAGTGCTGCCCGTCGCGACTTGGCCGCTGACTGTGGCATTGCGTGCAGCGACTACAGTTATTGAGCCGGGTGTCGATACGTTGCCACCCAACGCAACGTCGCCATTAGTGCCGCCTGCACTTGCGGTGATGGCACCACCGGAAACCAGTGTTCCAGTGGTAGCAAGTGTGCCATTGGTCGTCGCCAGTTGAACATTGCCTGCAGACGAGACTGTGCCGTCAACATTCAGGCTTGTGCCTGCCGTGGCGGTGGTGGTCGTACCGGCAATCGCCGAACCCGTACTTGCGATGCCAATATTGCCGCCTGCATTGAGCACTGTGGCGCCAGAGGTTTGGGTGGTCCCGGTGATGGCAATGTCACGACCTGTGGTGCTTTGCAGATCGCCATTGGTCGTCAATTGACCGCCAATCGACAAGTCGCGGGCGGCATTGAGCGCAATGGTATTGGGCGATGACACATTGCCAGTCAGGGCGAGATCACCAGTGCCGTCTTTACCCTGTGCGTTCACGGCGATGTTCGCTGCAATGACGCTGCCTGACAGGCTGACACTGTTACCCGCGGTCGCCGACAGAGCATTGACCGCAGCCAGATTGCCGTTACCTGTCAGATTGCCACCCGCATTCAGCGTCAGATTGTTTCCAGCTTGCGTGGCACCACCCACCGTAAGATCGCCACCCGATGTCAACGCCACGTCCTGTTGGGCCTTCACGGTGCCGGTTGTGGTAACTGCCCCGGTAGAGTTAATGCCTACGTTCTGTTGCCCATAGACGTTCCCGACCGTGACGTTGCCGCTGGCGTCGATGTTGACGTTGGAGGTATTGGCTGCAAGATCACCTGCCGCGCGCACAGCAAGGCCCTGTGCGGTACTGATCAGCTTAATTTGACCGGCGGTCATGGCACCAAAGGCCGTGGCATCGATGGCGATACCGTTTTGTGCCGAAGTGCTATTGGCCGCTGCGTTGGGGCCGTTTGCACTGACCTGCCAATCGGAACCCGCACGACCGGTGCCAGTTGCGACTGGCGTGACCTGCTGGTTGCCCGCAATGACATTGATCTGGTTGCCCGCATACAGCGGTGCATTGACACCTACCGTCTGACCGATGAGGTTGATAGCCCCCACGGTGCCCTCGATCCCCGCACCGGATGTGGTGCCTGCCACTGGATCGATCTGAATACGGCCACTGTTGACCGCATAACCGACAGCAGTTGCCTGGTCAAAACTGACAGCGGCACCACTGCTGTTGAGGAACTGCGGCACCCCCGTCGCCAAGGTGACTTTCGGGCTGTTTGTGAACCCCGCCCCTTGCAGGTAGATGCCGTTCGGTGCGCTAAAAATGACCGACGCTGGCGCCCCAAAAACCTCGACGGTGCCAAGAATTCGGACAGGGTCCGTGCCCGTAATCTGTGTGAGGATGGTCGATGCTGGCCCAGAAGTCGCCAGATTCGGGTTGCCCGAAACACTGCCGCCAAGGAAGGTGCCGCCACCGGTGAGGCTGTTGCTCATCACCAAACCGGTGGTATCCACCGTGAGCGAGCGCAGCAGGTTCAGCGACAGACCAGCCTGATTGGGTGTCGTAATCTGCATCACTTCGACGCCACCACCCTGCCCTGTCGTCTGGGTGATGGTGGGCGTGAAGCGAATCGGTGCAGTCGGATCGGTAATGGCCGCAGCTTGGGCCTGCTGAAGACCCCAACGCACCAGCAGATGCCCGGTGGTACGCCACGAGGCCAACAGATCGGCAACCAATTCTCGCGAATCAACGCCGCGTGTAGCGATGGTAGCGGCGCTCTGCCTAGCCAGTTGCCATGAGATTTGCACCGGCCCCAGCCACGATACCAACGCCACCGCAAGGACAAGCGAGCGTGCCAACATCGAGCGCCGCACGCGGCTGTGGTGGCTAACGGTGTCGTTCGTTTCTTCGGCGCGCACGAATGCTGCCGGTGCCCGATCTGAAATCGGCTGCATGGCTAAACTCCCTTCCCTTCTCACGTAAGTGGGGAGCGCCAGCACTTCCGATTGCTCAAGCCGGTGGGGCGATCCTCCCTTTTATTGGGATGGGATGATAAAGCTCACCAACGTAACGAACTGTCAAAGATTCTCTCAAGCCGGATGAATTGTTCTTTCATCTGATCTAAGACGAACTAAATTCACCAAGCACGGGCAGCAGACGCCGCTAGTTAGGCGCGAAAGGCAGCGAACCCGTCTCTGCTTCCCAGCTATCGATGCCAGAATCTGACGGCGGCGGCCTCGCGTGACCCGAAGGTGCAGTGGCCCGCCACGAGCGCAGCCGAAGCAGCCCAATGACGAGACGGGTCATTCAAGATCGGTTCCGCCGCCTCGATCCCACAACATCGCCCAGAACTGCTGACTCCAATCGGTAGAGTGCCCGTCTAGGTAACGAGACTTGCCAAGAGCCGTACCGAAACGGCCAAGCAATGCGACAAATTCGGCATCTGCGGGATGGCTTGCAGCCCAGACCCGACCAAGGACATATGTCAGCAACGCGTGGAACAGCGTGATCCGCGTCGCCTTCTGCGGGTCATAGGCCCGTGGACGCATCTCAATCAAACCCTGTGCGGTGACAGTTGAGTCGCCATCGACTTCCGCCATTCCGTGTAAACCAAGCTGCCACTGCGCTAGGTTCCGCCCATAGTGGGCATACGGCTGAATTGCGGATGCGAACTCCCGCATGAACACGCCCCACGGTTCCGCCCAAAGACCGGTGCCGTAATTCGGCCATACATTGGTTTGCAGCCATTTGCGTAGCTCTCCCGCCGTTGCCCGGTCCTCATCCCACTTCAGAAGCATGGCTTCGGCATCAGGATGCTTGCATATGCCAAGTTCCACAACGCTGATGGCCTCGATGCATTGTCGCGTCAGAGCCAGCGCATTTGCGTGCATGCCACCTCGATTTGCTTGATTGGCAAGGAAAAGAGTGTCAAGTATGAACCAGTGCGCCAATGGGGGACTGCGTCACCTGCAAGGACATATTGTTGGCAGCAACTGCCTCGGCAATGCGTTGCATCACCTGCTGCGCCGCCGAATCGGTGATCTGAAACCACTCAGGCACTTTTAATGCCATTCTGTCGCTGCTGCGCCAATCCTTTGGGGGGTCACCTACGATGCCAGCATGCGGCGAAGCATCGGATTCACGTTGAGAACAATGGCAATGCCGCCAAGGCTGCGGGCGACTTTGATATGACCGAGTCTTTCCAGACAGTCGAGAGCGTGGTGCACAAGCGCTTGCGGGCGACCTGTAGCCGCTGCAATCTGTTCCGTAGAAGTCTTTCCATCGTTCACGATGCAGAGCCCCACCTGCTGCACCAGTGCCTGCTCTTCGTTCCCCAACACGGCAGATGCGCCGTACTGTCGAATTCTTGCGAGGTATGGACCCGGCCCAGTATGCTTCAGCAGTTCAACATATCCTTGATGCTCTAGCACTTCTAGACTCTCACCGACGACGGATTCGTCCATTCCGCTCTTCGTCGCCGCTGCGACAATCCGGTCAGGGGAAACGAAATCTCGCCCACTCACGACGAATTCGTCATATAACGTCTTTAAGACAAAGTTGTCTGCACGCGACAAACCGCTAACGGTGGATATGGCTGTCGCCGAAGCATAAGCTGGCGCTGTGCCAAGAGGCGGCTTCGACGTATGCTCGAATATCGCGTCTACAACCCGTGCGAGACATTCTCCAAAGTCGCCGACATCTTTCACTGATTCCCACAGCAAAGACTTGAGAGCTTCCGGCACGTCACAACCCTCAAGCACCACCGGAATGATCTTGGTTCCCTTCTGAATACGCGCGACTACCGCCGAATTCAACTCTTCGCGAACCCACGGCTTTCTGACACTAGCGCTAGACAGAACGACGATGACTGCCGCCGCTTCTTTCAGGCCCTCTTCGAAAATCTTATCGACCAGACTGTCGCCGGGCAGCATTTCCCACCTGTCCACCCAAGCATCGATGCCCTGTGCTCGAAGAGCAGAGGCGAACGGGATCACAAAGCGTGCCTTGTCTTCACTGGCATGGCTAACAAACACCTTGGGTGCAGACGACATGAATGTCCTACCTCATTCATTAATGGATTGGAAGGATCATATCGCTTATACGCGAAGGTCAGATACCCACAGCCATGACACAATCAAGACCTCTCCGTCTTAACCACGCAGAAAGGGATACGCATGTCGCAATGGAAAATCGCCCACATCAGAGAGCAAGGCATCGATCTCATCATCGTTCCCCTTGAGCCGTCGTTCGGCAGGAAGTCGTCAGCAGACCAGCGGGAGATCATTGACGGTTTGCAGCAATGCTCCATTTCAGCCGGTTTGGCTGGAACCGTCGTTCCCGTCTGGCGGGAGGGTAACGGGCACAGATTCATCGCTCCGCCGAATTGGCATCCCTTCTTCAGATCGCTCAGTTGGAACGCTATCCTCGGAAATCTCAACAAAACGCTGACGTGTCAGTAGTTTGCGGATGCTGCGGCGTCCGGTCGTCAATAGGCGCTCCATCCTTAGATTCTGTCGATTGGTTGAACGACCGGGACAACATCCGGCATGCTGTCGTCCCGGCACGGCAGCGTCGCTAACTTAGTCGTTAGCCGGTCCCATAAATTTCCTCCCGAACGTGGTCAGCTTCACCTCCTTGCCAACGTTGTACTCACGCGACTGCGCCGGACTGGCACCGTCCGATTCATCGACTCGGATCACACCGTCAATGTCCGTGTAGTTCCAAGTCGCGTTCATACCTTTCGTGGTCGTACTGGCTTCAAATTCGCATCCATCGCACAAACGCTTGTCCGTCAGGGTGATACGTTCGCTTCCATCTTTGATGGTGCCGATGATGTGTGCATTCGCTGCGGTCGCAACAGCGGCCAGCAGCAGGCCAATAATCAATTGGGCTTTCATAGACTTCTCCGGTTTCAGTGGTCGAATGATGTAGAACCGCCGATGGACGGCGGTCGGGTCTAGTCTTGGGATGGCGTCACATCGCTGATAGGGCTTGGATACGGGCTTCGGTTGTCTTCAGAAGACACGCGGTGTCATTGCATGCATTGCGCTGCTGCTTCATCCATGCCAACTGATCAGCCTTGAGTGCGTTGGCGTCGTTGGACTTCGACTTGGCGGACGCATATGCGGCAGCAAGGCGGCGGTCCGCATCACCAGTCTCCGGTGTGGAACAGATCAATTTTTCGATCTTGGACGACGCCTTGCCACAGTCAAACGATGCAGCGACGGCAGCCCGTACGGGTTGCGTGGCCGGTGCGGCAGGTGTCCTCACTGGTGCAGCTTGGACAACTGGCTTCGCAGGTTCCTCAACCCGCGCCGGTGCCGGTGCGGCTTGCCCGGACGGTGCAAGAACACTGGTGATGCCTTGTGGCAGTGGGCACTGCTTGTTCAGGGCTTCAGACAGCGCGATGAAGTTGGTGTACTTCGCCGCCACGAGTGCATTGGACTGGATGGTGTACCCAATGCGCTGCATGTCGTCCTGCGTCACCAGCTTCTCGAATTGCGCCATCTTGCATGCACACAGTTCGGGGCTTTGGTGTTCAGTGCATCCTTGAAGGGCGTGGGTCTTCCATTCCTTATCCCACGGCTTGACGTTCTTGGACGACACGGTGATGTCAGGTGCGCCATACGCCAGCATGGCGTATGCCACGAGGTACGGGCCAAGATCGCCTTCACCTCCGTTCACACCGGCACGGGTAGTCATCTTCACCAGTGGGCCGTTCTGCTTCTCGGCCTTGTCTGCCGGGGTGGACACCAGATAGGACAGTGTCGTGCTGAACACCGGATCGGTCGGGATACGGAAACCACGGATGGCAGCCTCAACCACCTTGGATTCCTTGACCTGTGCGGCCTTGACCAAGTCTTCCTTGGGAAATTCAACCATCAGCTTACCGGAACACGCAACGTTCTTGGATTGGTTGTTCCGCGCCACCTCGGTGATCATCTCGACGCGGAACTTGATACGTTCCTTCGCGATTGCCATCACCAAATCGGGCGAACCAGCCTCTGCAAGCTGTTCTGCATAGGTTTCCGTGATGACGCCCTTGACGTCTTTGGATGCACAGTCCAGCTTGCCAGTGCCACCAAGCAGTGCAGAGAGGTTCGACAATGGCCCGCCTGATGACTTGTCGGCAGCATCACTGGTGCCTTGGGTAGCCACCAGAAGCGAGAAAACAGCAGCGGCATACAGGACCGCCACCCCAAGTGCGGCCAGCACCGGTTTGACCATCGACTTCTTCGCATAGGACTTCCCGAAGGCGTCTTTGACGAAGCTGGCCTGCTTGCGGCCTGACAACACGTACCAGACGAAGAAATAGACCAGTCCGGCGATGTTGGTGAAGCCATGACCGGTATCGGTGTCACCACCGACCTTGTCTCCAAAACAGACCGCAGCGGCCACCACGATCAAGAAGCACAAGCTGACGTAGAACCACGCTTTCGAAGCTGACGCCCGTTCTGGCTGCCCTAAGGCGTTCCAGTTCGAAGCTTGCAGGTAACTGCCGAAAGCCGGGGTGAATATGAAACTGAGACTGGCAACCGTTGACGGGTTCCAGATCGGTGAATTCTGGCTGTTCTGCATGTGGGGTCCCTCCCATGTTGCGTTTTCTTCTGGATTGATTCGCCCGCAATACTACCAAATCGGTAGCATTTGAGATGAGCGAAAACCCGACGATCTTCGTCTTCAGCCACTTGAAGGCAAGCATGTCGGTATTTGCTCAACGACTCAAAGCAGCACGCCTGCGCATCGGGTTATCACAGGAACGCCTTGGCATCGAGGCCGGACTTGATCCGATGTCCGCCAGTGCACGCATGAATCGTTATGAGTTAGGAAAGCGCGTACCAGACGCACCGCTTGTCGAACGCATCGCAGCGGTCTTGCACGTACCGGTCGCCTACCTTCATTCAGTCGATGACGACGAAGCGAACTTGCTTCTGAAGTTTCACGACCTGAACAAAAAGCAACGCGCCAAAGTCATCGCCTTCATTGACGAAGTGGCGGGATAGACGACGCTGCCTTATGAGGTGGCCTCGACCGCAGCTTCCTTGCCCTGCCGTGCCAACCGCGACAGCGTGGACCGGGAGCATCCCGTGGCTGCAACAATCGTGTTCCAGCTATCACCACGTTGCAGCATCTGCATGATGGCGGCATTCCGCTGCACATCAGGCTTTCGGCCCTTGTACCCACCTTCGGCCTTCAATCGCTCAATGCCTTGCGTCTGACGACGACGCCGGTCGTCATAGTCCTTCCGTGCGATGGCGGCGAGCATGTCCAGCATCATGGCGTTCAGCGCATCCATCATCCGACCGGTGATGTCGTCAGTGTTGGTCGTCAACATCCATGAGGTCGGCAAATCAAGCGCCACGACCCGGATGCGACGTGATTGCAATTCGGCCTTCAGGCGCTGCCAATCCTCGTTGTTCAGCCGAGACAACCGATCCACCTGCTCGACCAGCAGCACATCCCCTTCATGGCAGTCGGACAACAGACGGAACAACTCGGGTCGTTGAAGCGATGAGCCTGATTCGTTCTCCATGTAGAACGACACGATCTGGAGGCCACGCTCCTTCGCGAACTCGATCAGGTCCGACCTCGCACGATTCGCGTCTTGCTCTTTGGTGGATGCCCGGAGATACGCTCGAACGTACATGAACCACCCCCGATCAGTTCGTTTTGGATGGTTCGCATAATATCGGTTCGATTAGGGTTGTGTCAATCTACATATCGAACCAATTCCAGACTGGTTCGCTAAAGGCATACCGATCCAGAACCATTGGGAATCCCGGCCCGGTTTGATTGCAGAGAGATACAAGGCAGCCCACCTCACCGAAGGGTGGAGCAACATGACCAAAAACGGTAGCCTCTCTGCGGACGTGGTGCCGATTCGAGGAAATAATGCTCAGGCTGAAGAGTCTTTCAATAGAAAATGCGGGTGCGATAGAGAATCTCAACATTCACTTCCCGTTCACGGAAAACGACTTGCCGAAACCTCTCGTCCTTGTGGGAGAAAACGGGTCCGGCAAGACAACCGCCTTGTCTTTTATTGCTGATTCCCTTCTCCAAGGTGTCTCGACCAAGTTCGATGACGTATTGGTACCCAAAGGATTCGGCACGCTTTTCTACCGACTAAGGAGTCTTGACGTTCGGCTCGGCGCAACCTCTTCGATAACGCACATCCGTTACGACCACGGCGGGCAGGACTTGCATTATGTTGACCGTGTCGGGGACGACTTTGATGTTGCCGCAGTTCGACAACGATTAGGTTTGCCGAACGATCTTCCGTTGAATGGTACCGAGACTATCCAAAAAAACTGGACGCCAAACATCGAGCAAGCCGCAACAACTGTAAGAGATGGCGCATACGTCTTTTTCCCCAGCGGGCGAAGGGAAACTCCTCACTGGATGCAGGAAACGGCGCTGCATGCCGAGCATTACTCGACCAAACAACGGTTTGGCAACAGCATGCACAAGAGTTTGATCGTCGAGACTGCCGCCGAAGAAACCGCAACATGGATTATGGACGGGCTGCTGGACCGAGCGAACGGGTATCCAGACGCAGGAATTCACCTCGCCAACCAAATTTTGAAAATAGTTTTGGAAGACCCGACAGCGCACTTTGCTGTTGCACCACGTGGCGTATGGCCTCGCGTGCAAATTTTCGCCGGCGTGCAAGATGTCGGTGCGGGCGTACAGAATCCACGTCGCATTGTCATTCCGTCGCTTGCACATCTGTCCGCAGGACAGTCCATGCTTCTATCCATGTTTGGAACGATAGCGAATCATGGCACGCTGGGACGAAACCGGAATCCGCAAGACATCGAAGGCATTGCGATTATTGATGAAATTGAGGTTTATCTCCACACGCGGTTACAGCGTACTGTCCTTCCCAATTTGATACGCCTATTTCCAAAGGTGCAGTTCGTAATCACTACTCACAGCCCGGCCTTCTTGATGGGAATGAAAGACCTGTTTGGTTCGGATGGTTTTGAGATTCGTGACATGCCAAGCGGCACCGTAATCGACGTTGATCAGTTCAGCGAGATTGGTGCCGCAGTGGAAGCTCTAAGCCGATCCACCGCGTTTCGAGATGAAGTAAGAGCAGCGATTGCGCAGGAAAATGCGCAGCCGATTCTGATTGTCGAAGGAAGAAGTGATGCGATCTTGATCGAAGGATTGTGGCGCATGTCCACGGATGCCCCACCTCCATTCAAGATCATGACGGCAAAAGGTCGCCGTGCCTTGCGCTACTTACTCGAAGACGAACAATTCATAGAAGAGGTTGGCGAGAACCAGCGGGTTCTAGGTCTGTTTGACTTCGACGAAGCCTTTGATGACTGGAAGGGATGCCAGCGAGACTATCCTAATCGAGAAGGAAACGACGGTACCGGCTTGCTACGTAGGCATGCCACGAAACAGATATATGCTGGCCTGCTTCCTGTGCCAGCGATGCGAGAAGCACAGGCAGGGGAACGTTTCGCCGCGAAATCCAACTTTACAATCGAACTGTACCTGCCGGACGAAACACTGACAGCCAGCCAGAATGTTGAAACCGAAACATGCCCCGGAGACGTTGAAATCAGCAAGTTCCGAGGAGACAAGGTCGCCTTCGCGCAGCGCGTTTCAGGGCAGGCCGACTTATTGCCAAATTTTGCGGCACTTCTCGACCTGATACGGCGAGTGTTGGCTGTGTGATCAAGGCGGGAGAACGACTAATTAATAATTTCCATTAACATATGAGGCCAATTTTCACGGTGCACGCAGGCGAGTATTTGGTTGGAAGCGAGATCGAACAATTGTCGAGTGATTATAAGGTTTGGGTGCCGTCCAAGGACAATGGTATCGATCTTCTGGTCACAACAGAATCTTGCCAAAAATTGGCCTCCATTCAAGTTAAATTTTCAAAAGATCATCTCGCATCCGGAAAGGAGTTGCGCGCAAACGGGAAGATAAAATCTGGTGGATGGTGGACGCTGGATAGGGCGAAATTGTCAGAATCGCCTGCCGATTTCTGGGTATTGGTTCTTGGCCAACTCAATGCTAGAAAATATGATTTTGTGGTAATTCGTCCTAAGGAGCTTTCTCGACGGTATGAAAAAATTGCGCCGGAGAAAAATATAATTCAAAGCTATTTTTGGATCACAAGCGATAATAAATGCTGGGAAACTCGTGGGCTTGGACCGGATGATCTGGGTAAAATTTGTGATGGCACATTCAAGCACCGAAACCGAGATTTTACAGGCTATTTGAATAACTGGTCATTTCATAAGTGACGGGGGATATGAAGCCAAATGCGTGCAACTAGTGGTAAGCACTTCCCTACTGAAAAATGAATGATAGACATATCCAACCTACACCAGATTATGATGACCCGAAGGAGCTTTACGCGTTCTTCGGTCTTGCTTTTTACAAAGCAAACGTGCTCGAACACGGTGTTTTGAATCTGGCCGTCGCCATGCTTGCCCAAGGGGATCAAGCTATCACTGTTGGCGAAGTAAATCGACTATATGAGTCGTTCGACAACAAGACTTTTGGGCATGTCCTTGCCATCGCAAAGCAGCGATACAAGTTTACTGAGGATTTCTCAAATGAACTTGGGTTGGCGCTGAAGTACCGAAATTATCTCGCTCACGCCTTTTTCCGAGCACATGACATCGACATCATGTCCGAAGTGGGGCGAAAGAAAATGATTGATGAACTTATCGAAATCTGGGTTCATCTTGCCAAGGTCGATGAGGTGATAGACAAACATTGGATGGCTGCTTGGGAACGCTATGGGGTCACGAAGGAATGGGTTGACAAGCAAATAAAATCCAATGTTGAAGCGACGCGGCGGAATAAGGTGTAATGTCAGCGGGAAGATTTACGCGTCAACCTTTGTTCGCACTGCGTGCTTCGGTTTGTGCGGTCTTCAGTATGTACGGTCGTCAGTAATTGATGGTTCCACCAGTTCGAACCCGCGTAACTGTTGCAACCATCGCATCGGAATGGCACCAAGGCCGTCCCGAATGCCAGCCAGTCCACCGGCAACGGCAGCGGTTGTGTCTGGGACGGTTCTGATCCCTGCACTTCATCGACGGAGAACCCTTGAACACAACAGCAGATGGAGACGTGTCACCACCTCGGCAGTGCTTGCGCGACCCGATCCCCGAGATATTCGATGCGGCACGCTACTTGGATGCAGCCGCATCTGCTCACATGGTCGGGCATCACGATCTGGCCGAACAGTTGATACAACTGGCAGATATGCCACCGATCCGTGAATGGACGGAATCGATCTGGGGTGCGCAAAGCCCGTACGTCCGGTTCCGCCCGCAAACCGATGCACCACCTCATCTGTCAGCAGATCAACGCACCAAGGTCAGGATGCCAACCTTAGGTGAAAAGCATCAGCTTCACGTGCGTGATGGCTACCACTGCCGGGTGTGCGGCATCCCCGTGATCCGGCAAGAAGTGCGTCAGTACCTGCGGAATGCATACCCTTCGGCGGTTCGATGGGAAGGCCGGAATGCAGAACAGCATGCTGCCTTTCAAGCCATGTGGGTCCAATACGATCACGTCATACCGCATGCACGCGGCGGCACCAACGACTCCGACAACATGCTCATCACGTGTGCACCGTGCAACTACGGTCGTATGAACTACACGTTTGCAGAAGTGGGATTGATTGATCCAAGGACCCGGCAGCCGATTGCGTCAACGTGGGATGGGCTTGAACGCCTGATGCGGTCGCCTTGAATGTTCTGACAAGTGACCTACCGAACTCCGCCTGTCACGACTTTCCGTCGAATCGGCCCAACGTCAAGACTGGGCAAATGCATGCGTGTTGCCAGACACTGATCGCTCACCCGAACTTACTACTTGTCTGCACCGGGTTTCCGCATTTGAGACGTGGCGGCATTGATGTGCGCCGATAGGCCATCGAGATCGGGGAACAGATGGGACCGGTCGATACCGTAGTCCGCGAGAAGGTTCACGATGTCGGCCTTCAGGTTTGCCGGGATGTGAAGGCATATCAGGTTGGGCCATCCATTTCCTAAGAGCGACTCCTTCACGTCGATTGCATGCGCCGCATCGCAATGAACGGTGAACAGCCCTTTCTGATGGATGATTCGCGAAAACGCAGCCTTAGGACGAAAGCAGAACACTCCGTGGCTCTCCCTCAATGCGTCTCGGGTGATCTCTTCGGTCATATACGTACTGTTCATCTCGTACATCCAGACCGCGCCGTCCTTATCGACTTGATCGGAACACGCGAAGTAGCACGCGACCAACGGATTCATCGACCAGTCGAGCAGCCGTGTCGCAAGGCCATGATGTTGCGCCAAGGCCAACTGATCCAGATAGCTTGACGACAGGGCCGTGTATGCAACGGCGCTTCTCGTCCAATCATGGAATCGCCCAAGGTCACGGTTATCCGGCAAATAGAACTCGGCCCGACCGGCCTTCGGCAGCAACTGCCAATCCGCCTGTGCGTGTCCACGGAACACGTATCCAAACCCGTCATGGCTTCTGAACCCTCGAAAGACCTTGTGCAGCATGTCCACGTCGGTCAGCTTGATCGTCCCGTATTCCATATTCTTCGATTAGTTGTTGGTTGAATTCCCCTTCGTCTGAAATTCTCTCAGATGCAGCACTGCATGACCCGACATGGATCAGGAACCGGATTGGTCACATGTCTAGCCGCCCTGCGGTCGGCCGCTTCGCGAACACAGGTGCAGGAAGTCATTCGGCACCGATCCCCGAAAGGCACGGGTTGAACAACATGTTTCGCGACCTGCGGTCGCATCGCTTCGCGATGTACATCTGCGAGGTCCTTCCTCATCTGCTTCGCCCACAAATGGACGTGATTTCTATAAGATATATGTAGAAAAAGAACCCATTAGTGGGAACCGTGTACCCCCTTTCTCTAGTCCAGAGGTGCGCCGACGACGGCCTTCGCGACGAGGCTAAGTAAACGGCAGCACAAAAAAAAAGACCCCACTGGACATGTATCCAGCAGGGTCACGATACCCACGAAGCAACCAACCCCATGAGTACAACTATTTATACGTGCGTCGCGCCGTCCATGCACCCGACGCTGGAAACGACACGCCAGTCCATCGAAACGATCATCCAATCCGTCCGTGATGGCGTCTATGAAAACAGAATCAACCGCATCCGTGCAACGGAAGACGACGCCAAGCGTAAGAAGCTGAAACAGGACACCATGCCTGTCTTCTATCCGACCGTGCAACCGAGTGCTGACACACGTCTCGGCGAGGACAGCACACCGACCGGTATTGTCCAGTTCGACATCGACAAGAAGGACAACCAAGGTTTGGACATGAACGCGCTACGCAACGCAGTGACGAAGCATCCGGCCTGCATCTATGCCTTCATGTCACCATCGGGCGGCTTGAAATTCGGCCTCTTGACCGACTTTGCCCGCACACCGGGCGAAGCCATCGACACCACGAAACAACGCTTCAAGAGGGCATACGACCTTTGTCTGCAACGCATTCGCCAGCATTGCCGCATCCGTTTTAAAGATGACCGGCAGGTGCGCAGTCTGCGCCAATCGTGCTTCCTGTCGCACGATCCCGACGCGTTCTTCTGCACGGACTGCAAACCCCTGCTCATCAATGACCAGTGCCAAGCACCGCCGCCTGTACCGTTCACAGAATCGATAGTTGACATCCCGACAGTGCAGATGCTGCTGGGCTACATACCGGACGATCTGTCCTATGAAGGTCGTTTCAGGGTGAATGCGTGCGTCCTGTACATGCTTCGCCGTTCGGGCATTCAATTGCTGAAGAATCACTGGCGGACGGATGACCCAGCAAAACTGGCACGCGACCTCGAAGATGCACTGCGCGGCGCGACGTATGGAACCATCTATATGTTGCAGTCGTATGCGGCGGAGTACGGCAAATACAAGCCATCCAACGGTGGTACAGCACGGCGATACATCCAGCCTGAACCATGCGACTATGCCCTCCCGCCCCTTTCGACACCTGCGGAAGCCACGGCCAAGCTACAGTCGATCATCCGTGAGTTCGTGACCGGCAAGGCATCGCACTTCGTCAAGGTCACAACCGGCGCTGGAAAGACCCGTACCGTGCTTGAAGCACTGTCACGCGAAGTCGGCCACAACAAAAAAGTGCTCTTCCTTGTCCCGACACATGAACTCGGCGACCAGATTATCAAGACATACAACGAAATCCGTGCCGCCGATGTCGCGAATGCCGACACGCTGCGTGGCAAGTTGCAGCGTCCGACCATTGTCTCGTTTTACGGTCGGAAGACGCTCTGTGAGAACAAGCAAGCCCGCGAGGCCCTTGAAGATCACGGCGTTAGCATCCCGGTCCAATACTGCCTGTCACACTGCCCGTTCCAAGGCAACTGCGCCTACACCTTACAGTTCAACACGATGGAAAACATCCGTGTGATGACGCACAACGAATGGAGCAACGAACAAGCGGCATGGTTCAACGGTAGTCGGGCAACGGACAAGGGCGGCGTCGAACCCAACGGCAACCGCTTCCCTTGGGTGCCGGACTACATCGTTATCGATGAAGACATCCTAAAGCTCGGCGATGTGCAGAAAGAACCCGCATCGAGGCGGTTTCCTTCGATAGCCCGAATCATCAACAGTGTCCTTGCCGGAGAGTCCCTGCAAGACGCCGTGTGGACACATCACGAACAGGTCCTCCGCGACGCCGCTAACAACGATAAACCGGCAAGGCCGTCGCTGAAGTTATCGCTCGCGGAATATCGTAATGTCTACCTGCAAAACCAAGCAGAAAGCCAGTATTCAGAGATCGTTGCGCGACTTGAAAGCTACATCCGATCCGACGATGCCACCCTGCTTGATGGCATGTGGGTGGAAGACAACGAGATCAAGTGGCTGCCGTTACCGACCCCGGCAGAACGGTACGAAGGTATTCCGACGTTGTACCTCGATGCGACTGCACACCCTGCTGTCGTGCAACAACTGCTTCCCGGCGTCCAGTTCCACTCCATCGCGGTCCGCCAGCATGACGACGTTCGCCTGTTCCAGCTATCGAACAAGACGGTCACAAAACAATGGTTGAAACAGCCCGAGAACATCGAGACGCTTGCGGAAGGCTTGATCGAGATCGCGAAGCCGTACACAAACGTGGGCTTGATTACATACAAACAGATCGGTGACGACAGCAGCTTCGTTGCAACTCTCGCAGCGAAGATCGGTGCATCGTCGAACTATGCCCATTTCGGCGATCTGCGCGGTATTGATGCGATGAAGAACGTGGATTGCCTGTTGGTCGTGGGCCGATATTCGCTTCCACCCAAGTCGATACAGGACTACGCCCGCGCCGTGTTCGCATCCGATGCCAAATCGGAGAAGCCTACGTATGCCGACCAGCCCGTTCGCATGAAAGATGGAAGAACGTTCCGCCTGAACAGCCAGATCGCGACGGACCCGTGGCATCAGGTCATCTATGAGCACACGTCGCAGTCCGAAACCCTTCAGGCCATCGGTCGTGCACGGACCGTTCATGGACCGAAGAAGGACATCTACGTATTCTCAAATGAGAACCTGTCCATCAGCACCGAGGTGGCAGGGTTCTTTCCTTTCGATCAGTATTTCAAGCAGCGGAAGAACCTCGTTGCGCCGGACGCCCTCGAACGTGTTCGGGAACGCGGGTTCGTGCAGTTGATACCCAAGGACCTGATCCCGCAGTTGGGCCTTACGGCCAGTCAGGTGAAGACATCGGCCCAGAAGGAACGCATCGCGGATGAACTGGCCGAGGACGGTGCCATCAGGATCGATGTGAAGGTTAAACACCAGAAAGGTAAGATCGGACCGCGAAGCTACATGGTCTTCGATATGGCGAAGCTGGAACAGGCCCTTGCTGACGACGGCGCACAGTTGCTCGAATGGCATGCCGTTGCATCGGATGAGTGTCTGACCGACTAATGGTGCGCATCCACTGGCAGCACCCTACCCAATGGCCGATGCGACCAAACGGTCGGCGCTGTGCAGCAACAACGCAATCTGCCGCAGAAAGGACACCGCCAGAATGACATCCCCGACATCCAGCACGAAGATCGAGATTACGATTGATGGCGAGGACAAGACCGCCGACCTGCAACGCTTCGCTGATGCAATCGGACTTGAACGTGCGGCCCGTGGACGCTACAGCGCGGTCATCCTGCTTGAACTCTATGCTCGGATGATGAACCCCAACATTCCCGGCGATCCCCGAAAAGTAGTTGCGGAAATCAACGCACTGGAAGGAAGGTGCGATCCTGTCGGGACAAAACCAGCAAGCGAGTTCTCACACCCACCCCTGAAGGGGCTGTGGCACAAGCACTACTTCTTTGATGGTTTACCGTCGCTTGTGACCAATATCCGGCTGGGACTTGGGAAGACCGGCACCAAACGCCTGGTCGATGAAATTTTCGACCCGTCCGTCTCGGAGGTCATCACCGAGGAAAAGATCAACCGGCTTGCTACGGAAGTCGTTCATGGCACCCTAGACCGCCGACGCGAAGCACAACGCTTGACCGGAGAATGGATCGTATTCGCCCGTCACAACGGGGAGAACTACTATCTTTGTCTTGGGACGCATGACAGCGGCGATGACGCAATTTTCGGGAAGATCAGGGAACTGTGCCCGCTTGAATTCCCGTTTCTTACGGGAATGTTCGGAACCTAAGCAGGGCTAATCAACCGGCCTGCCCGTTCCACCGGTCCGCAGTTCAGGCGGTAGCAGTTCGTCGCGAACTGGATGGTCTGTGAGAAGCGCGGCCCAACGGCGGCTGATAGACGCCCCTTCCTCCATCATTGCTTTGGCGCAATCCTCAGCCCCTGCGGGATACCGGATTCGGAAGTTGATCTTGTGCATGTCCAAACAGAACGCCTCGAGGTCGTCGGCTGTGAAGTGCACAGTGACTAGTTCGCGGCGGCGAACCCGCACAGAACTTATCCGCCCCAAATCGGATGCCTTCCAATCCCACATGCCATGCACGATAGCCTGCCGGAAGCCGTGGTAATGGCATATGCGCGCGTACTGTCGCTGCAAGACTTCTCGCCGTGGATCGTCGGCAACATCTACCACACGGACCTTCCATAACTTCAGCACATTAGTGAACTGCAAGTTGTTCATTTCGTGCGGCAGTTCGGTGACTTCCACCGCTTCGGCATGGAAGGTGTTCAGTGTCTGGACGAAGACCTCGTGTTCGAGGGCACCCCACAAAGCGACAATCTTGCCGATAAAGTATGTTTCTCGTTCCGACAACTCAACATCGAAACCGTACATGCTGTCGTCTTCGTCGGTCATCGCATCCGCCTTGGATTTTTCCATTCGTTACACGCCGTTGAGCCTCATCGCAGGCACAATCCAATTGCTGACCGCCGGACACCATTGTCCCGGACCGCATAGGTATACCACTGTGGCAGTGCCAACCGTACGGTCCACTGTCACGACCAGCGGCCACAGTGACCAGCATCATCGGGACACCAATGTGGCCTGCCAGACGAGATGATTGGTGTCAGCAATCGTGCAATTGGTACCCCCGACACCATTGAACCAGTGTCGGCGGCTGAACCGGTATCCAATTGGTACTGTGCTGACTTATGGTGCAATCCGAATCTGACCGCTGATGTCCGCCATCCTCGGCGACAGGCCGTGCTCGATCAAGACACAGGCGGTTGCGTCCCTATACGCGTAACCCTGCTTCAGCGGCAACCCCATGTAGATCGAATGTAGTTTGCCGTGGACGGAGAAACCATCCCGAAACTCAGCCTCTGACAGCCCGTTCAGCTTGTCACGGACGAAAGCAAGGTCGGAGTCAGTGAAAGTAATAGGGATGTTGGCTACCGCTGCGGGCTTAGCGAAGCGAAACGTATGTCCAGAGTTTGACAGCGCAAGCTTGTCAGCATCGGCCCTGCTCGATTGGTCGAACGGAATATCGTGCTCTAGATGAATTGCGCCCAAGAGCAAGTTGGCCGTCGTGCACGTAGATCGTCTTGTTCCTGACGTAGCATCGACAACGGTGATCTTGACGTACGAAGGCGAAGTCGAATGATTCTCGATTGCAGCATCAAAGCTCGCCTGTGACTGGACACTCGTCGTCATTCCGGCGCATCCAGCAACACTCAGACTAACGCCAAGGAACAGTGCCATCAATTTCATTGTGGCGATTCCGCTGTATTAGTGGGTCTGGGCATGATCCGTTACCGTTCCTTTAGGTAGAACCCGTTCCTATCTTTCACGTACGAGCACGGTTGCTGGTAGCTACTACCCACCGCCTCGACCTGCACGATGCCCTGCCACGGTTGCTTGCCAAACCTCAGCCCGTCCGCACCTGAGAACGTGATAGCTGCTGGTGCTCCGAGGGTTCGAAGTTCATTCGCGACCGCGTCAGCACGCGCCTCTGCAAGTTTCGTCCGAGCTTCATAGTCACCGGATTCCGACAAATCAGCACTACCATTCGCCCATATCACTTCCAACGGGCACCAGTGTCCCTGTTTGATGTGGTCAAGAAACTCAGCAAGCTTGACGCGCATCTCGGACGTTACGTCTGTTGAAGCTGGTGCAAAACGCACTGTGACTGCGTAGGTTGGTTTTTCGTAGGCGCCTGCCGATACCGACCTCATGGCTACTGCCACGAACAGCATAGCCGCTGGGCGAAGCCAGTTTGTTCGTTCACGTTCCTCGTTCATACCCGGATTTCGGCTGCTTACCGTTGTACTCATGGCGCCGGGGACAAGCTGTGACCGCCTACGGCAGTGGAGCCGCATCTTTGCATCCATACCGATGCTGTGCTGACCCCAAGTCATCCAAGTCTCTAGCCAAACGAGCAATCTCTTCGTCAGGCACCTTACCCCGTGTAGAGCCTGCCACTTCGATCTGCTCACCTATGACCGTCCTCTGCTGCTTCAGGCCAGCACATTCGGGCGGATCGGGGCGCTCGCTGAACGGAGGTGTGATGCCGCGCTTGATCGCCTCTTCACAGGGCATACCGACAGAATAGGTCACGCCGTTGTAAGCGCATGTCCATGCGACAAACGCAAACGAGGGCGCCGCGACTAGGCAACCAGCAATAAGGAGAAGTGCGCGCATCGTGACCGAGGGCGCCGCATTACTCAACTACGAAAAAATATGTTTTCGTAGCACTAGAGCGTCCGGCAGAAGGAAGTGGCAGACTAATATGCGGTTGGGCGGCAACGCCGAGCTGGTCTTCTCGCTTCTCCACCCAAAGCGCGCACGATGAGTGCATTTCAAAAGCGTCTGCCTTATCGCCAATAGCAAGTACGATTTCCGCCTCCTTCAAGCCATCCAGAGTCCGCAGGTTAGCGACGCCATCCGCAACCCTGTACATCTCGTGTTCGGTAGGACGTCCATGACGGGAAACCGCAACTTCGAACACGCCGCGCTGCGTGAAGTGAAGCGCAACTCCATCACGGGCTTTAACCACTCGCTCAATCCAACACTCATGTTCAGCATGAACCATGGCTGGGGTAGCAAGGGCGGCGATGGCAAGAATCACCGACATACTTTCACGTTTCATAGTCCCGATACCAGAGGTTGACTACAAGGATCATACTGCTGCCTCTATGCGCGGCAGTTGCATCGGTGTGTCACTGAGTCCTCAATGGCTGGCAATCACCAGATAGGCGTTGATGCATGCAAGGATGTCTTGCGGAGACAGGTTGGATTCACCAATCAGCACCGTCACCTGATGACTAAACCAACCACGTTCCCTTGTTCGGATTCTGAGAGCCGGTTCGCCGAATGAATCTACTTTTCCCGCCTGACGCGCCATAGGACTCAGGTCGATCAGTTCAACATCTAGTACACCGGACCAAGGGATATAGCGCAACTTTGGAACAAGGGTGCTGTATTGGACCTGCACGCCGGACCTGTCAATCACGATGGTCGGAAAACCGGAAACGCTCCCGGCAATGACTCCAATCACACCGATTGCGGAGAAAACACTCAGGGTTACGCTGACCACCCGGAACCACACAGTTATCGGCTCAAGAAGCGCCAGAACCGCGAACGCAAAGGCCAGCGCGACAAGCCCGACTGCCAGTTTCACCAGCGCCCACTTTGACCGCCGAATCTCGATGCTGTCTGTCATGGCGAAGTGCATTTTTCGACACATCGACAGATTACCATTTGTCGTCGTCGAGTACGGACGGTACCAAGCCCTTGTCGGGACCTAATCCGAACCTGACGCCTGCGTTGACACGAATTCGTTCGTCTTCAGTGACAGCAGTCGATCTGCATCGGCTTGGGCCAAGTCGCGATCTGACCGTGCTTGATCGCACTGGTACGTTTCGATGTGCTCCCTGTTGTGGTCACTGACCGTCAGCAAGGTAACGACACCCTTGAAGCGTTCTGTCCAGCCATTGTTCGAACGGACCGTGAACGCCTTCGCGCGAACTAAGTTCTTTTCCATATGCTTCCCCGTTTCGTCATATGTGTTGACGTTAGAAGCATGTTGCGCCACGCCTTCGTGATAGGAAGCCCCACGACAGTGGGGGGCCTCGAAGTTGCCATGCACGTGGGGAAATGCCAAACGAAAATAGGTACCGGCTATCCATCCAGTTCGCTCACCGCCTTCGAATCAAAGTCTGCGGTGACGATCAAGGCCGACCGGTAACGAGGTCTTGTGAATGCGATAAAGCAGGACCGAAGCATACCGGCAGCCGCCATCGTTAGCAGGGACTGGAATTCGCTTGGGGACAGGTCGATACCACCCTGTAGCACCGGTTTGATGGCAGTGAATGCACCAATTGCTGGCACTTCCGCCTGCCCGATGACAGGGTTCGCATGGACGTACGCCATGATGGAAAACTGCGAAATACCTGCTACCGGTTCTGTGAACTCGCCTTGGATGTCTATGGTCAGCATGGTCTTCCGTTCTGGCGGCAATGACCGAGATTTGTCTGCGCGAACACTCAGGCTGGTGCTGACTTGTTCGATTTCGCCAAAACGATGTAGAAGCTCGTCGCTTCTTCTTTTCCTACCGGGACGTGTCATGGAGACCTCCAATGACGGGGGATGTGGACCGGCTGCCAGTAGTCGGCAAATGAGCCAACGCAATAGACCCATGTCAGACCATGCCACATGCTGCGGATCGACTGGGATAGTCCAGTCACGTTCATGTCACCCTGCCGGGCGACAGTCCAAGCAAAAAATCTTCGAAATCCAAAACAAAAAGGGCTTGGCGCATTGCCAAGCCCTTGATCTCATTGATATTCGATTTGTGGTGTAGATAGCAGAGCCGTGCAGGCTGCACAGCAGTATGCCAATCGCCTTGCTGGCAGCCGCCCCACCCCACAGGACAGTAGCATTTGCTGAAGTGCCGTCAGCCCTTGTAAACAGGTCACTTTGGCAGGACAATCACAGGACACTGCGATGGAAAAATGACCCCAAAGTGCGTCGAAGCGTTTTCGTAAGATACTGATTCTTATGAGAATTATTTCGCCGCGCGCTGACGTACGGCCTCGAACAGGCACACGCCGCTGGCGACCGAGACGTTCAGGCTCTCCACGCTGCCCGCCATCGGGATGCTGACCAGCGTGTCGCACGTTTCGCGCGTGAGGCGACGCATGCCTTCGCCCTCGGCGCCCATCACGATCGCGATGGGGCCCTTGAAGTCCGCCTGGTAGAGATCCTGTTCAGCTTCGTCAGCCGTGCCGATCACCCACACGCCGCGCTCCTGCAGCTCGCGCAGCGTGCGCGCCAGGTTCGTCACGGTGATGTAGGGGACGGTCTCGGCAGCACCGCTCGCCACCTTGGCCACCGTAGCGTTGATGCCGACGCTGCGGTCCTTCGGCGCAATCACGGCATGGGCACCCGCCGCATCGGCCACGCGCAGGCACGCGCCGAGATTGTGCGGATCCGTCACGCCATCCAGCACGAGCAGCAGCGGCGTGCCTTCGATGCCGTCAAGCAGTTCATCGAGATTGAGCGCCAGCGACAGCGCCTCGGCCTTCGCCACCACGCCCTGGTGGCGATCGGTGCCGGCAATGCCGTGCAGACGATTGTTGTCTGCGGGAATCAGCCGCACGCCCGCAGCTTCCGCCGCCTTCAGGAAATCCTGCATGCGGCGGTCGCGGCGGTTGGCCTCGAAGTAGATTTCGTCGATCGACTTCGCGTCGTGGCGCAGCCGGGCAGTGACGGCGTGAAAGCCGATGAGGAGTTTGGATTTAGACATGGCGCGATTGTACCCGTCCGCCCTCACTCCCCGGCCGTTTTAGCGCCCCCTCGTCTTGCGCGCAGACTTGGCCGCGGCCTTGCGCGGCGCGGCGGTCTTGCCCTTGGACTTGGCGGGGCGTGCTGCCTGCTTCTTGCGCGCGGGCTTGGCATGCGCATGGCCCGGCGGCAACGCGCGTGCGCCCGGCTCGAATACCGGCTGCTCTTCGAACACGCGGTCGAGCGTCTCGTCAAACGACTCCTCGGGCTTGGCCGTCCCGCCCAGCAGCGCCGCGAGCTGGCGCGGCTTCTTGCGGCCAACCGGCGGCGCCGGCGTGGCCACGGCAGGCTGACGCGTCGCGACGCCTTCGGCCGCTCCCGTCACCTTGGCCGGGCGCAGCGCCTTGGTCGAAGGTTCCTGAATCAGACGGAAATCCATCTTGCGGGCATCGAGGTCCACACGCAGGAGTTGCACGCGCACGCGGTCTGTGAGCCGATAGCGGATGCCGGTCCGCTCGCCGCGCAGTTCGTTGCGTGCCTCGTCGTACTGGAAGTAGTCGCTGCCGAGTTCCGTCACGTGGACCAGGCCTTCCACATACAGCTCGTCGAGCTGCACGAAGATACCAAACGACGTGACGGCGCTGACGGTGCCCGAGAACTCGTTGCCGAGCTTGTCGCGCATGAAGTAGCACTTGAGCCATGCTTCCACATCGCGCGAGGCCTCGTCGGCGCGGCGCTCGTTGGCCGAGCAGTGGACGCCGAGCTCGTGCCAGATCGCCTCCGCTTTGGCCTTGTTCACGACGGCGGCCGGCATGCCCTTCTCGGCCTCGGCCTGCAGGCGGCGCGCCTTGGGCGAGAGCGCACTGTTCAGCTGCACGCCGGGCGCCAGCGACGGCACATAGCGCGTGTGATGCAGGATCGCCTTGATGGCACGGTGCACGAGCAAATCGGGGTAGCGCCGGATCGGACTGGTGAAGTGCGCGTAGGCCGGGTATGCCAGGCCAAAGTGGCCGATATTGTCCGGGCTGTAGACGGCCTGCTGCATCGAGCGCAGCAGCATGGTCTGCAGCATCGGCGCGTCGGGGCGCGCGGCGATCTTCTCCATCAGCTCCGCATAGTCGGCCGCCTCGGGCTTATCGCCGCCGCCGAGCGTCAGACCGCTCGTCTTCAGGAAGGCACGCAGCGCCTGCAGCTTTTCTTCCGTCGGACCCGCATGCACGCGGTACAGCGCAGAGTGCTTGTACTTCTCGAGCATTTCAGCGGCGCAGACGTTGGCCGTCAGCATGCACTCTTCGATCAGCCGGTGCGCGTCGTTGCGCGTGCGCGGCAGGATCTGCTCGATCTTGCCCTGCGCGTTGCAGACGATGTACGTCTCGGTCGTGTCGAAGTCGATCGCGCCACGCTCCCGTCGCGCCTTGAGCAGCGTCTGATACAGCTCGTACAGGTCTTGCAGATGCGGAACCAGCGGCGCCCTCTTGGCAGCCTCGGGGCCCTTCACGTTCGACAGGATCGACCAGACCTCGTTGTAGGTCAGGCGCGCCTTCGAATGCATCACCGCCGGATAGAACTGGAATGCCTTGATCTGCCCCTTGGCCGTGATGACCGCATCGCACACCATGCACAGGCGGTCGACCTCCGGGTTCAGCGAGCACAGGCCGTTGGAGAGCTTCTCGGGCAGCATCGGGATCACGCGGCGCGGGAAGTAGACCGAAGTCGCGCGGTCAATCGCATCGGCGTCCAGCGGATGCCCCGGCCGGACGTAATGCGACACGTCCGCAATCGCCACGATCAGGCGCCAGCCCTTGCCGCGGCCGATCTTGATGGGCTCTGCATAGACGGCATCGTCAAAGTCGCGCGCGTCTTCACCGTCGATGGTCACCAGCGGAACGTCGCGCAGGTCGATGCGGCCGGCCAGATCGGATTCGCGCACCACGTCGGGCAGTGCCTCTGCCTCGCGTTGCGCCGGCTCGGAGAATTCGTGCGGCACGCCGTACTTGCGCACGGCGATTTCGATCTCCATGCCCGGGTCGTCGATCTCGCCGAGCACCTCGACCACGCGGCCGATCGGCTGCACGTAGCGATCCGGATATTCCAGGATCTCAACGCTCACGACCTGGCCCACCTTGGCCTTGCCCTGCCCCTTGGGAGCGATCAGGATGTCGCGGCCCAGGCGTTTGTCTTCAGGCGCCACCACCAGCGTGCCGTTCTCGGAAAGCAGGCGGCCGATGATGCGCTTGTTCGCCCGCTGCAGGATCTCGACGATCTGGCCTTCGGAACGGCCACGGCGGTCGTAGCCAACGGCCCGCACGAGGGCGCGGTCACCGTGCATGGCCTTCTGCATCTCGCGCTCGGGCAGGAAGATGTCGGGCTCGCCATCGTCGCGAACGAAGAAGCCGTAGCCGTCGCGGTGGCCGATCACGCGGCCTTCGATGAAGTTGGGCTGGTGCGCCAGTTCGTAGTGTCCCTTGCGGTTGAGTTCGATCTGACCATCCCGCTCCATGGCGGTCAGACGCTTGATGAAGCCGTCGTGCTCCTTGCGCGTGACCGACAGCGCCTTGGCAATATCGGTGGCAGACAGCGGAGATCCCGACGTGCGCAGCACACCGAGGATTTCCTCGCGGCTCGGGATCGGATAAGTCGGTTGATTCAATTTCTTCTTCTAGAGTGTTGACAGGTTCGCTAAAACCCGTAATAATTGCAGCTTCGGTACACGCACACCGGCCCAGGTGGCGGAATTGGTAGACGCACTAGTTTCAGGTACTAGCGGGTAACTC
>FLYJ01000014.1_pt1 | contig 44081 bp, 44 predicted proteins | sample 1122561 | NCBI WGS metagenome assembly FLYJ01 (sample SAMEA4346788, study PRJEB14843) | hot springs metagenome | biome: Terrestrial Biome; feature: Habitat; material: Sediment | place: India | collected 2012-06-12 | depth 1760 m
GGGCATCGTGCGCCGCTTGATCGTGGGGAACGGGGTGACGCACTATGCTTGCCATGCGTTCGCATCCACATTGACTCGCAGACGTCCTCACTCGGAAACACATCATGGCAACCATCGGATTCATCGGACTGGGCATCATGGGCGCCCACATGGCCCGCAACCTGCTCAAGGGCGACCACACGCTTGTCGTGAGCGGCAGACATTCCGTGCCCGACGACCTGCGCGCACGCGCCACCGTCGTCGAGAGCTCGGCCGCGGTTGCGCAGGCGGCCGACATCGTCATCGCCATGGTGCCGGACACGGCCGACGTGGCGAACGTGCTGTTTGCCGAAGACGGCGTCGCCCAGGGCCTCACGGCCGGCAAGCTCTTCATCGACATGAGTTCCATCTCGCCCATCGAGACGCAGGCCTTTGCCAAGCGCATCGAGGCGCTCGGCGCCGACTACCTCGATGCGCCCGTTTCCGGCGGCGAGGTGGGCGCACGCGACGCCACGCTCACCATCATGGTCGGCGGCAAGGCCGCGGCGTTCGAGCGCGCCAGGCCGCTGTTCGCGCTGATGGGCAAGAACATCACGCATGTGGGCGAATCGGGGGCCGGCCAAACGTGCAAGGTCGCCAACCAGATCATCGTCGCGCTGACGATCGAAGCGGTGGGCGAAGCGCTCGTGTTTGCATCCAAGGCCGGCGCCGATCCGGCACGCGTGCGCGAGGCACTGATGGGCGGCTTTGCTTCGTCGCGCATTCTTGAAGTGCATGGCGAGCGCATGATCAAGCGCACGTTCGACCCGGGCTTTCGCATCGAGCTTCATCAGAAGGACCTGAACCTTGCCCTGGAAGGCGCGCGCAAGCTCGGCATCGCGCTGCCGAACACGGCCAGCGCGCAACAGCTCTTCAGCGTATGCGCAGCGAACGGCGGCAAGGCATGGGACCACTCCGCCATGGTGCGTGCGCTGGAACTGATGGCCAATCACAGCGTCGCCTGATCGCGCGCGCCTGTGCGCCAATGCAATGCGCCGCCGGACAACTTGCCGACGGCGCATGCGGTGCGGATCAGAACGAGTGGTGCACCCCCGTGCTGACGACGAGCTGGTTGCGCCGGCCCGAAACGCCTGCGCCGTTGATGGTCGCGTACTGGGCATCGCCCGATGCGCGCTGGTACGTGCCCTGCAGATACACCTGCGTACGCTTGGAGAACGCGTACACGTTGCCCACGCTGAACTGGTTCCAGCGGGCGCCTTCGTACTTGCTGAAGGTGTAGCCCACGTTGAGCGTGTTGGCCGCGCTGTAGTGCCACGCGGTACCGAGGTCGACGTTCTGGGCGCGGGCGTTGGCGCCGCCGAGCGTGATGCGCGTCTGCGTGTACACCGCGTTGACCTGCAGCGGCAGGCCGCTGAGCTGGTACAGCGCGCCACCGCCGAACGACTTGACCGAGCTCATCGGCGTCATGCCCGGCGCCAGCGTCGTGCCGAGTGTATTCGTGATGCCCAGGCGCCCTGCGATGTCCAGCGCGCGATCGTTGGAGGCCGTGTAAGCCGCCGCCGCGCGGAAGCCGCCGTTGCTGTAGTACGCCCCCAGGCTGTAGCTGCGGCTCCTGGACGCGGAGCCCGGCACCTCGCCAAAGCCGTACATGCCCCCGAGCTGCAGACCGCCAAAGATGGGCGAGACATAGCGCACGGCGTTATCGATCTGGAACTGGTTGGCCAGGTTGTCGAAGTTGCCCGGGTGGAACAGATAGAAGTTGGTCAGCTGGAAGCCGTTGCTCAGGCGCCCGAGGTAATCGAACATGAAGTCTGCCTGATGGCCGAGCTGGATGTTGCCCAGTCGCTCGTTGCTCAGCCCCACCCACGCGGTGCGGTTGAACAGCTTGCCTGCCACCACGCTGTTGCCGCTGTCGCCCAGGAAGCCCGATTCCAGCTGGAAGATGGCCTGCGTGCCGCCACCCAGGTCTTCCGTACCGCGCAAGCCGAAGCGGTCCGGCTGCATCGTGCCCGGATCAAGGCGCATGGCCGACCCGCTGGTGGTGCCGCTCTTCAAGCTGTTGATGTAGGCCACGCCCTCATCGATGCTGCCGTACAGCGTCACGCTGCCCTGCGCGGCTGCCGTGCCGGCCAGGCCCATTGCGGCCATGACAAACAGTGTCTTCCTCATGTTGTTTCCTCCGGTGGCTGGGGTACCGGCCCCACCCGTTGTTGCCGTCTTGGTGGACGAGCTGGTTGTGGTTGTTTCGTATATGAAACGCTGTTTAAGAAAAGACCGTGAGCAAAAAAAAAGAGCGCTCGGCTGGTCAGGCCGGCGCCCCAACGGTTACAGATCAATCACCAGCCGCTTGCCCTTGCAGCCGGAAACGCAAACCATCATCGTCTGGTTCGATTCGCGCTCGCTCTTGGAGAGCACGCTGTCGCGGTGGTCGGGCTCGCCTTCCAGCACGCGCGTCTCGCACGAGCCGCACACGCCCTCCTTGCAGCTGTGCTCCACTTCCACGCCAATCTCCAGCAGCGCATCGAGCAGCGACTTGCCGGCCGGCACGTGCAGCTCGGTGCCCGTGCGGGCGAGCTTGACCGCGTATTCACCTTCTTGCACCGAAGAGACGGACGCGTCAGCCGCAAAGCGTTCGATGTGGACGTTGGTGTAGCCGAGCGCCTCGCACGCAGCTTCAAAGGCGCGCAACATCGGGCCCGGGCCGCAGCAGTAAAAATGCGTGTCGGCCGGGTGGCCTGCCAGCAGCGCCTTCAGGTCAGGCGGGCCGCCGGCATCGGCGTCGAAATGGAAGCGCACCGCATCGCCGTGCGCGGCCAGTTCATCGGCAAACGCGGCCTCGGCGCGCGAGCGCGCGCAGTACAGCATCGAGAACGGCCTGCCGTGCTCGGCCAGGCGCCGCGCCATGCAGACGATCGGCGTGACGCCGATGCCGCCTGCCACCAGCACCGTGCGGGGTGCGCTCTCATCGAGTTCAAAGTGGTTGCGCGGACCGCCGATCTTCAGCGTCGACCCCACGCGCAATTGTTCGTGCACGTAGCGCGAACCGCCACGGCTGTTGCGATCGAGCAGCACGCCGACCACATAGCGGTCGCGCACTTCCGGCGCACCGCACAGCGAATAGCTGCGCACCAGGCCGTTGCCCAGGTGCAGGTCGATATGCGCACCGGGCGCATATTCCGGCAGCGTCCTGCCATCGACATCGCGCAGCTCCACGCTGACGATGCCCTGGGCTTCGTGGCGCATGGCCTGCACGCGCAACGTAAGGGGAGGATGGGTACTCATGGCACGTCTCTCTGCTTCCAGTTCAGCGCTTTTCCGTGAGGAACTTGCCCTCCGGGCCGGCGGCGTTCTTCTGCCGGCGCGTGTTGCCGTCGATACCGCCTTCGATGGCCCACTCGGCAAAGACGGTGGGGCCCGGCTCGAAATCGCGCGGCTGCCATTCGGCGTCGAGCTGGTCTTCGTCGGCGTAGTACTCGATCAGGCCGCCGGCCGGGTTCTTGAAGTACCAGAAGTACGCGGAAGAAATCGGGTGCCGGCCCGGGCCGAGCTGCGTATCCCATCCGCAGCGGGACATCTGCATGCCGCCGCCGAACACTTCGTGGATGTCGCGCACCGTAAACGCGACGTGGTTGAGCCCGCTCCTGGCCTGCGGCGTCTGCAGCAGGAACAGATCGTGATGGCCGCCTTCCGGCTCGCAGCGCAGGAACGCGCCGCGCCCCGGGTAGTGGTCTGACGGCACGAACCCGAGCTTGTCGATGTAGAAGCGCTCGGTGGCCGCCACGTCCTTGACGAAGAACACCACGTGGCCGACCTCGATGGGCGTGGCGCGTTCGTAGATCGGGCTCGGCTGGTTGCGGCGCGGTTTGTCGTTCCAGGTGTTCATCGCCGCGCATTGCACGTCGACGTCGCGCTTGATGCTGACCTGCACACGCACCGCCAGGCCGTTCGGGTCGGTGCAGCCGACGCGGCCGTCGGCATGGACGTAGCCGGGCTGATCTGCAAGTGCGTCGGCCAGGCGGTCGAGCACGGCTTGCGAATCGGCACCCCACACCACTTCGCGCAGCGTCGGGCCGGCTTCCATGGCGGGCGGCAATGCGGCGTCATCGCTGCGCTTGACGCGCACGCGGCAACCATTGAGCGTTTCGAACAGCAGCCCGCTGGCGTCTTCGGATTGCAGCGCGAGGCCCCAATCGAGAAAGAACTGCTTGCATGCGGCGAGGTCGTCTGCACCGTAGACGATCTCGTCGATGCCACGAATGGTGTTCATCTTCATCTCCTGCTGTGCACCGCGTGGCCTTCAGCGGCCACCAGTGACTGTGATTCATTGGATGCGCCGTGCTCCGCACTGCGATGGCGCAACGCGCCCCATGCGAAGCCGGATCGCGTCACTTGCCGGTGACGGGATGCACGGCGCCCGGAACGGCCGGTGCGGCCTGCGCTCCGCCGCGCAGCAGGGCCAGACCGCAGAGCAGCACGATCAGCTGCGTGCCCACCAGGCTGCCAAAGCCGGCGGCAAGGCCGCCGCCGCTGCCAAGCCCGATCACGACGCCCATGACGGCCGGCATGAACCCTGCCACGAGGCTGCCCACGCCGTTGACGACACCGAAGGCGCAGGCAACGTGCTGCGGCGCGGCGTTGAACTGCACCGTGCTCGGAATGGCTGGGCTCTGCAGGCCCCAGAACAGGCTGGCCGCGGTCAGCCAATAGGCCGCGGCATAGCGGTCGGTACTGTTGATGGCCAGCAGCACTGCCACCGCCACGCCCAGGCTGCCCAGCACGAACACCAGGGGCACACGCCGGCGCGGAATGACATCCAGCAACAGGCCGCCGAGCAGCACGCCGAGCACCGCCGCGTACTGCGGCATCGACGCCATCCACCCCATCTCGCGCAGCGAAAAGCCGCGCGCTTCCTTCAGATACGTCGGCATCCAGTTGCTGCTGCCCCACAGGTACGCCAGGAAGGCCGCAGTGAGCACCGTCATCGTGAAGATATGCCGCGTGTGGAAGGCCCCGCGGAACATGTCGCCCACCGTGCTCAGCGCCGCCGGAAACGACTCCGGCCGCGGCAGCGCCGCATAGCGCGCCGGCATGCGAACAAAGGCCAGCACCAGCGGAATGCCGAGCACCAGGTTGCACAGGCCCAGCAGGTGGAACGAGGACTCCCAGTCAGCGCTGGCAATGGCGTAGCCGACCAGCGGATACCCGACCGCCAGGCCGATACCCGTGCCCATGTTGAAGATCGCATTCGGCTTGCCGCTTTCCTTGCTGTCGAAATGGGCCTTGATGTAGGACGCACCCAGCGAGAACAACGGTCCTTCGGCGAAGCCGAGAATGAAGCGCGACGCGAGAAGTTCCATATAGCTGTGGAACCACGGCGACGCGATGGTGATCACGCCCCACAGGGTCAGCCCGTAGATCAGGCTGCGGCGCACGCCGAACAGCGCGGCGCAGAAAGGCGTGAACACAATGGCAGACAACCCGTAACCGGCCATGAATGCCGTGGCCAGCAGGCCCTGGCTGCTGCGGTCATTGGCGGCGATGCCCATGTGCTGCAGAAAGTCGTGCTGCGTGATGAGCACGGCGATGTTGATGCGGTCGACATATGAAATGGCGACCACCAGGAACAGCGTGATCACACCGAGCCACCGTTGCGCGTTCGAGTTCATTGCACGCTCCCTTGCGTGACCGATGCTTGCGTCAGAATCGTTTTCATCTTGGTCTCCTCCACACTGCCGGGCGTCAGTTGGCCCAGGCCAGCGGTTCTTCGTTCAGGCCCCAGTAGAGGCTCTTCTGCTCCATGTATTGCAGGATGCCCAGGCGCCCCTTCTCGCGGCCGAGGCCGCTGTCGCGCCAGCCGCCAAACGGCGTGGAAATCGAGAACTGCTTGTACGTGTTGATCCACACGTTGCCGGCCTGCACGGCGCGGCCGATGCGCCAGGCGCGCTTGTAGTCGCGCGTCCAGACGCCCGCGGCCAGCGCGTAGACGCTGTCGTTGGCCTGCTCGATCAGTTCGTCCTCGTCTTCAAACGGCATGGCCACGAGCACGGGGCCGAAGATCTCTTCCTGGCAGATGCGTGCGCGGTTGGTGAGGCCTTCGATGATGGTCGGCATGTAGAAATAGCCCGACTCGCAGCCGGCAACCTGCGGACGCAGCCCGCCCGTGCGCAGATGGCCACCCTCTTCCACGCCCATCGCCACGTACGATTCGATGGTCTGGCGATGGCGCTCAGTGATCAGCGGCCCCATCTGCGTGGCCTCGTCGGCGGGGTTGCCCACGCGCAGGCGTGCGGTGGCGGCAGCCAGGCGGTCCATGAACGGCTCGTACAGCGAACGCGCCACGAACAGGCGCGAGCCCGCGATGCACGACTCGCCCGACGAACTGAAGATGCCGTACAGCACCCCGTTGACGGCGTGGTCCAGATCGGCGTCTTCAAACACCATCGTCGGAGACTTCCCGCCCAGCTCCAGCGACACCGGCATCATCTTGTCGGCGGCGATGTGCGCGATGTGCTTGCCCGTGGTCGTGCCGCCCGTGAACGACACGCGGCGCACCAGCGGATGCTTCGTGATCGCATCGCCGATGACCGAACCTTTGCCCGGCAGCACGCTGATCAGGCCCTTGGGCACGCCGGCCTCTTCGCAGATCGCGGCGAGCTCCAGCGCCATCAGCGGCGTCACCTCGGCCGGCTTCACGACGACGGCGTTGCCGGCTGCCAGCGCGGGCGCCATCTTCTGCGCCTCGCTGGCGATGGGCGAATTCCACGGCGTGATGGCGGCCACCACGCCCATGGGCTCGTGCACGCTCATCGTCAGGCAGTCGCCGCGCGGCGGGGTGAGCGATTCTTCGAGCGTCTCGCATGCCGCGGCAAAGAACTGGAACGTACCGGCCGCGCTGGCCACCAGCGCACGCGTCTCGTTGATCGGCTTGCCGTTGTCCAGCCGCTGGCGCTGGGCCAGGGCTTCGCTGCGCGAGCGGATCAGTTCAGCCACGCGGTACAGCACGGCCGCACGCTCGTGGGGCTTGCGCTGCGCCCAGCCGCTCGAGAGGAATGCGCGGTAGGCGCCGGCGACGGCCTCTTCCACATCGGCCACGCTGGCTGCGTTCAGCTCGGCCACGACTTCACCCGTGGCCGGATAGCGCGTCGCGTAGCGCTCGCCCGTGCCGAGGCGCCATTCGCCTGCGATGCAGATGGGAAGCAACGTCGTTGTGATTGCGTTCATGATGGGGCTCAGATCGAAACGGCGTGCGCACGGTTGCCCAGCGCACGCACCACGCTGAACACCGTCAGCGCGGAAGTCTTGGGGTTGGCCGCCAGCGGCTTGCCGCGCATGGTCAGCTCGAAGCCGCCAAAGGCGCCGCGCGCCTCGACGTGATGGATGTTTTCGTCGACGGTGGGATCGGCCAGCAGCTTCACGTGCGTGTGCTCGAGCCCGAGGCCCGCCAGCGACAGCGTGGCCGCCACATTGGCGTTCTTCGGGAACAGCCGCGCGGCCTCACGGGCGTTGCCTTCGAAGATCACGGTAGGCTCGCGCAGCGCATCGAGGTCGAACTCGCCCTCGGCCGGCGTGTCCTTCCACGCGCGCGGGGGCTTGCGGCCGGTGTAGGTGACGGCGTCCAGCCCGCCCACGCGTGCGGCGGCCAGCGCATCGATGGCGCCGATGGCACCCGACAGCAACTGCACCTGCGCGTGGCCGCGCCGCGCCGCAGCCTCGAGACGTTCCGCCAGCCCCGGTTCCGACAGCGCGCCCACCGATACCACGAGGCAGTCGATGCCCTGCTCCAGCGCCGGCAACACGTGCTCTTCGAGCGCATCGTGCCCCGCACACTCCACCAGCAGGTCGGGATGCGCATCGGCGCCCAGGTGCGTCGTCACGCGTGCATGAGGCGCAAACGGAGCGATGGCCTCGCGCGCCTTGTCCATCGCGTGCTCGGGCACGATGACCGCGTCAAAGCAGACGTCCGGATCGCTCTTGAGCAGCTCCAGCACGCTCTGCCCGATCGCGCCGCAACCGACCATCGATACATGCAGCATGTCCGGCTCCTTGGTTCGGCTCGCTTGCGGGCTCACGCCACCACCGTGATGCGTTCGGCGGCGCGTTCGCCCTGGCCGCTCGGCGCCTGCTGGTTGACCGGCGGGCCGGCAAACGCTGTCTTGAAGCTGCCGATGGAGAGCATGTCGATCTCGAGCAGGAACGGGCCCTCGCCCGTCGTGGCCTCGTTCAGCGCAGCGCCCACGTCTGCGAGGTTCGACACGCGGCGATGGCGCAGCCGCAACGACCTGGCGAGCTCCGCGTAGTCGGGCGTGTGCAGATCGACGTAATGGCGGCGGCCGCCGTACTGCGCGTCCTGGATGTTCTTGATGACGCCGTAGCCCTTGTCGTTCATGAGCACGATGACGAGGTCGGCGCGCTCCTGCACGGCCGTTGCCAGCTCACCGAGGTTCAGGATGAAACCGCCATCGCCCGCGAGGCAGAAGGTCTTCTTGCCCGATCCGGTGGCGGCCGCACCGATGGCCGCGCCGATGCCCATCGCCAGACCCTGGCCGATGCCGCCGCCCAGCGCATGCACGCCCGCACGCGAGTCGAAGATGCGCAGCTGGCGATTGCCCCACGTGCTGTTCGACACCGTCACGTCGCGCACCCAGTTGAACTCGCGGCCCACCGCGACCTGCAAGGATTCCACCAGCGCGGCATACGGACCGAGACCATCGACCAGCGCGCCCACCGCCTGGTCGTGCGCCGCGCGCAGGTCGCCTGCAAACGCGGCGTCGATCTGCATCTTCTGTTCGAGCCGGTCGGCCAGCCCGTCCAGTGCGAGGGCGGAGTCGCCGCAGACGAAGTAGTCGCTGGCATAGCAGCGGCCTTCCGCCGAAGCATCGGCATCGATGCGGTACAGCGGGCGCGGCAGCTTCAGCTCGTACTTGAGCGTTTCGTTGCCGCGCAGACGCGAGCCGACGACGAGCATGGCGTCGCAGGTCTGATAGAACGCTTCGACCGGCTTGTGCAGGTTGAAGGCGCCCAGCGAGCGCGGGTCGTCTTCCGGCACGATGCCGCGGCCCTGCGTGCTGGTCACTACGCCGAAGCCGAGGTCCAGCAGGCGCTTGACCTGCCTGGCGGCATGGCGGGCGCCGCCGCCCAGCCACAACATCGGGCGGCGCGCGCGCGACAGGCGCTCGGCGAGCTCATCCAGAGCATGCGCCGACGGCACGTGCTGCGGCACCTGCAGCGGACGCAGGTCGTCCGGCATCGGGATCAGCGCGGCCTGGATGTCGATCGGAATCTCCACGCTCACGGGGCCGGTCGGGGCCGTCAGCGCGGTCTGCACGGCGAGCTTCATCGTGCTGATCGCGGTGTCGGCGCTGCGCACGCGGAACGCCGCCTTCGACACGGCCTTGAGCATGGTGAGCTGATCCGGCGCCTCGTGGATGTAGGCCAGGCTCTGGTCCAGGTACGGCGTTTCGATCTGGCCGGTGATGTGCAGCAGCGGCGTGCCCGCGGTCAGCGCTTCCACCATCGCGCCGGCCGCGTTGCCCGCGGCCGTGCCGGTGCTGGTCAGGCACACACCCAGACCGCCCGTGGTGCGGGCATAGGCATCGGCCATGTTGGTGCCGCCCGCCTCGCCACGCGCCGGGATGAAGCGGATCTTGCCGCGCTCGCCCATCGCGTCGAGGATGGGCATGTTGTGGATCGAGATCACGCCGAAGGCGGCCTTGACCTCGCAGGCTTCCAGGAAGGCGGCAATCGCGCAGCCCACCGTGACCAGTTGTTGTTCGTTACGCATGACGGGAGTGTCCTCCGGAGATATCGATATGGGTGCCCGTGGTGTACGAAGACAACGGCGAGGCAAGGAACAGAATGGCGCGGGCTGCCTCTTCGGGCAGGCCCAGGCGGCCGAGGGGAATGTGTTTCTGCACGGCCAGGCGGCGCGTCCACGCGGCCCAGTCGAGGTGGCGGTCTTCTTCAGGGCGCGCCTCGAAGCGGCGCCGCCATTGGCCGGACTCCACCAGCCCGATGAGGATGCCGTTGACCCGCACGCCCTTGGGCGCAAACTCGGTCGCCATGGAGCGCACGAGGTTCAGCACACCCGCGCGCGCGGCCGACGTGGCCACCATGTGCGGCTCGGGCTGCTGCGCCAGCAGCGAATTCACGCAGACGATCGCGCCGTGAGGCGAGCGCTCCAGTTGCGGCAGGAATGCGCGCGTCGGATGAATGACGGAGAAGAACTTCAGGTGCAGCTCTTGCGTCCACGCTGCGTCGTCGGTGTCGGCAAAGGTCGAGACGCGGCCCTGGCCGGCGTTGTTGACGAGCATGTCGACGGGACCGAGTTCCTGCTCGACCGACCGCGCAAAGGCAGCCGTCTGCGCGGCGTCGAGCACGTCGCACGCGGCGGCAAGCAGCCGGGCGGCGGGAAAGCGGCTGCGCAGCGTGTCTTCGGCCGCGGCCAATCGCTCGGCATTGCGTCCGCACAACGCCACGGCGGCGCCGGCTTCCAGCAGCAGCTCGACGGTGGCAAGGCCGATGCCGGAGGAGCCCCCCGTCACCACGGCCGTCTTGCCGGTCAGGTCGATCATCGGCATGGTCACTCCCCGAACAGGTTGACAACCTTGCCGCTGGCCGGGCGGTAGTCGAGCAGGTAAGAGAGCTCGTCTGCGGCGGCGCGCACCTTGTCGATCATGGGATCGAGCTGCGCGGGGTCGATGCGCGGCGACGGGATCGTCGTACCGAGCGCGGCGACGATCTTGCCGGCGCGGTCGAGCACCGGCGCCGCGATCGTCGAGATGTTGGCCTCGAAGAAGCCCTCTTCGAGCACGTAGCCGTGTTCGCGGTCGCGCTGCACCATCTCGAACAGGTCTTCCACGGTGCGCGGCGTGTTGGCGGTGAATGCCTCCAGCTGGGGCTCCGGATACAGCTGGCGCAGCTCGGCCAGCGACAGGTCTGCCAGCAGCACGCGCCCCAGCACCGTGGCGTGCGCGGGCAGGCGCGTACCGACGTTGACCGAACTGGTGAACGGCGTCGGCGCCACCGATTTCGCCACGTAGACGATCGAGCGGCCATCGCGCACGACAAGGTTGCACGGATAGTGAATGTCGTCGCGCAGGCGGTCGAGCAGCGGACGGCCAAGTTCGGTCAACTCGAGCGAGGCGAGATATTCGAACCCGAGGCGCAGCACGGCCATGCCGAGGCGGAAATCCCGGCCGCCGTCCACGCGTTCGATGAAGCCCATCACCTCGAGCGTGGTCAGCAGGCGGAACACCGTGGAGCGCGGCACCTTCAGCCGGCGCGCCAGTTCCGGCGCAGACAGCACGCGGTCTTTGTGGCTGAACTCGCACAGCAGGCGCAGGCCGCGTTCGAGCCCGGGCACGATGTACTTTTCCTGCACGTCTTCGGGAATGAGGTCGTTGCTCATACGTCTTGGCGCTTTAGGCGTTTTGGAGTGGGGAGAAAGCGGCTTGCGCGATCCAGCCGGCAACGGCATCCGGCGCATCGATGTACGACGCGTGCCCGGCGGCGGTCACCCGCGCGAAAGGCAGGCCGAAGGCGTCGGCCAACGCTTCGCAGCCCTGCGGGGGCGTGATGCCGTCGACATCGCCACAGGCCACGCCAGCGGGCGTTGAGGCGGGGCGCTTGCGCAGATACGCGCCGATGTCGTCGCCGCTGAGCATGACCACGGCCTGGCGGTAACCGGCGTCGTTCAGGCGCAGCATGTTCCAGCGCACCCAGGCGCGCTCTTCGCTGCCGGCATCCGGGCGCAGCAGATGCGCGTGGCGCGATTCCGCCATGCCCTCGATACCAAGCCGGTCGAGCGTGGCAAGGCGCTGGGCCCGCACACTGCGGGACTGGTCTTCGTGACCGGGCTGCCCGTAACCCTGCGCGGGATTCAGCAGCAGCACGCAGCCGGGTTGCAGCGCTTCCGGCGCCTGCGCCACATAGGCCGCAGCCATCAGCGCGCCCAGCGAATGTCCGACGATCACGTCCGGCTTCACCTGCAGCGCGTCCAGCCATGCCTGCAGGCGCACCGCGTAATCGGCAGCGCGCGGCTCGGCTTGTTCGAGCGGCGTGGATCGGCCATAGCCCGGCGCATCCCACGCGAACACGCGCATGGTGTGGGAGAGAACCTGCGCGCAAGGCAGCCACGACGCGGCGCTGGAGCTGATGCCGTGCAACAGCACCACCACCGGCCCGCGACCGCCCCACTGCCGATAGCCGATGCGATCGCGCTGGGCGTTGATCGTGACGCTGCGTTCGGCAAACTCGGCCTCGAGCACGGCCAGTGCATCGGCCACGCGAAACGGACGGGAAGACATGGCAGCCTGCGCGCTCATGGCATCAACGCTTGATCTTCGACAGCGGATGCTCGGGCGGATACGTCGGCGTGACCGGCTTCTTGGCGCCGAGCATCACGCACATCAGCGCGTCTTCCTCGCCGATGTTGATTTCTTCGCGGTACACGCCGGGCGGCACGGAAACGAGATCGCGGTCGGTCAGCACGGTTTCGTAGCGCTCGCCGTCCTTCTCGAGGATCAGCTTGATCTTGCCGCGCAGGATGAAGAACACCTCCTCCACGTCGGTGTGCACATGCGACGGGCCCTCGTGGCCGGCCGGGATGATCATCGTGGAGAACGTGAAATGCTCGGCCGGCACCGTATTGGTGTCAGCGGCGACGCCCGTGCCGCCCGTGCCGAGGTAGCGCATCTGCGCGCGGCGGTACTTCGGGTCGTAGTCGGCTTGGAACTTGAGGGCATCCCAGTCGTAACGGCGGGTGGAGAAACGTGCCACGCGGCTGTTCATCCACGCTTCAAACGATGCGCCTTCTGGGCGGTCCCACGTGCGTTGCACTTGCTGTTGTTCGGAGAGATCGCTCATCGAAGTCCTCTTCTCAATGGTGTGGTTGCTGGATGGAGGCGGTCAGTGCATTACTGCATGACGAAACCGCCGTTGACGGCCAGCGTCTGGCCCGTCACGAATCGGGAAAGGTCCGACAGCGCGAACAGCACGGCGCCGCAGACGTCGTCGGGCAACTGGTCGCGCGAAATGGCGCGCTGGTCGCGATACAGCGCATGGCGATGCGCCGGCACGTATTCGGTCGCCTCCACGAGCGTCAGGCCCGGCGCGATGGCGTTGACGGTGATGCCGTCTGCGCCGCATTCGCGCGCCAGAGACTTGGTCATGCCGATGACGGCGCTCTTGCTCGCCACATACGCCAGCAGGTTCGGCGCGCCCCACAGCGGGGTGTCCGACGACAGATTGACGATGGCCCCACGGCCGGACGCCTTCAGCGCGGGCAGGCAGGCCGTTGTCATCAGCCAGGTGCCGCGCACGTTGACGTTCATCACGCGGTCCCAGGTCTCGATGTCGATCGACGAGGCGTCGCGCCCGCCCGAGTTCGTGATGGCCGCGTTGTTGACCAGCCCGTCGAGCCCGCCCAGCGCCTGCACGGACGCCGCCGCGCATGCCTGGATGGATGCCGGATCGCCAAGATCAAGCGTGAAGCCATGCGCATCGAAGCCTGCCGCGCGCAGTGCTGCGGCCTCTTCCTGCACGCGCTCGCCGAGGATGTCGGCCATCGCCACCGCACCGCCCGCTTGAGCGATGGCCTTGGCGAAGGCCAACCCCAGCCCGCGCGCCGCGCCCGTGACGAGCACCTTGCGGCCGCCCAGCAGTGCGGCGGTGGATTGACGCTCAGGCATGTTGGGCTTCCGCGGCAACGGGCTTGAGCATGGCGACCGGCGCATCGGCCAGTTCGGCGGCGGCGCGGCGCGCGAGAATGCGGCGGATGCGCGTGATGCCGATGTCGTGCTGATACAGCGTCTCGTGGTCGCGCGCCTCGGGTGCCATCGACTCCAGCACCACTCGGTCCTGCTCCAGCACGTCCCAGTGCAGCCCTTCCAGGCGATTGCGATACAGAAAGCGCCAGACGTCGCGCTGCCAACCCTGCACGTGGCGCGTGCGCCAGAAGTAGACGATGCAGTGCGCCTCATCCACCGGCGTGACGATGCCGATGATGGTGAACGGGCCACCGGGGCCCACCTTCGGCTGATACGGGATCGACAGGCGCAGCCACATCGTTCCGGTCTCGCCAAACTCGGTCCAGTCGAAGTTCACGCCGCGCTGGCCGGTCTTCTGGAACAGGATGCCGTGCTCGGTTTCAACCACTTCCATCACGGCCTTCTTCTCGCCGCTGGCCATCGAGTGCGATACGGCATGCAGATAAGCCCCGTGCATCGGGTCCATGACGTTGTCGATGGCGTAGCGGTAGTTGACGTTCCAGTGTGCGTAGCAGAGGAAGTGGCTGTGCTCCTCGCTGGTCAGCTCTTCGGGCAGGCGCAGCGTGCCGACGGCATCGTCAAACTCCGACGGGGCCTTGTCGCCAAACCACAGGAAGATCGCACCGGCGCGTTCCTGCACCGGGTAGCTGCGCACGCAGGTCTTGCCTTCCATCGGGCAGTTGTCGACCGCGGGCACGCTCGTCACGGTGCCCTCGCCGTTCACCTCGACGCCGTGGTACCAGCACGCAACGTGGTCGCCCAGGTTCCAGCCCATCGACAGGCGCGCGCCGCGGTGCGGGCAGCGGTCTTCCAGCGCGTGCACCTGGCCTTCGGTATCGCGCCACAGCACGATGTTCTGGCTCAGGCGCGTGATGCCCACCGGGGCGTTCTTCACATTCCACGATGCGGCCACCGGATACCAGTAGTTGCGCAGACCGGTATTGATGCGCGCTTCTTTCTGCGCTTCCTTGTTGCCTTCCATTGCTTGCCTCGTCTGATGGGGTTGCGCCGAACGCTTCTGCGGGCGATGCGGCGTCGAATCGGTGTTGAGCAGCCCTGCGGCTTACGCGCCCAGGCGGCGCATCTCGGCCAGGAACGCGTCTTCCGTCCAGCCTTGCCCGGAGGGCAGGCGCGGGCCGCGTTCGTTCAACACGGCGACGATGTCTGCAGGCGTTTGCGCGCCGGCCAGAAACGCAGCCTCGAGTGAATCGCCAAGCTGGTTCTCATAGGCGGTGGGCTCGGCGGCGCGCGTCTGCCAGACCAGATTGGCAACGCGGCCCGGGCGCTCGATGCGGCCCTTGCCGGCCACGTTGTTCGGAGAAACCGGCTCCCAGGGAACCAGGTCGGGGTTGTATTGCGGCTGCATGGTTGTCGACTCCATCACGTTTCGCTTGTTTTACCTATGAAACGTCTGTTAATATCTGGAACACAGGTAGCACTATAGACCGCGTCCTCGAAATCGAAGATGCGGGATTACCCTATGGTGCGGTACAAAAGCGCCACCCGCTCAGGCGGCATGCGGCCGGATCGCCCATCCGGCGCGGGTCTTCCGGCCACCGTGGCGTCAGACGCTCTGCGCTCCGGGGCTTATAAAAACTTCCGATAGACGACGAAGCCGGACTTTTCGGCCACGGTGTCGTACAGCTTCATGGCCGTCGCGTTGGTTTCGTGTGTCTGCCAGTACACGCGCGGCACGCCTGCTGCGGCGGCCCGCCGGTACACCGCTTCAATGAGGGCACGGCCCACGCCCTGCCCGCGCGCCACCCCGGCGGTAAAGAGATCCTGGAGGTAACAGGTCGGCTGGATCTGCGTCGTGCTGCGGTGGAGGAGGAAATGCACGATGCCGAGCAATGCCCCATCGCGCTCGGCCACCATGGCATGGACCGGTTCGTACGCATCGAAGAAGCGCCGCCACGTCGTCTGCGTGACGATGTCGGGCAACGCCGTATCCCCTGCGCGGCCATAGAAGGCGTTGTAGCCGTCCCAGAGCGGTTTCCAGGCGGCAAAGTCGTCTGGGTGGATGGGGCGGATGAGCAGGTCGGCGGGCATGATGGCGGTCCGTATCGGCGAGCTGGCATTGTGCCAGTCGCGCCATGCGGCGCCTTGGGGCCCAGCCGCTCCTGGGATTAGTCCGGATGCGACTCGGCAGGCGAAGAAAGTTTGCTGAAAGCCGGCGCCCTCTACAGTGCGCGCCATGGCCCGGCTGCGACCCCGCATCGGGAAATGCGGCCGCTGCCGCCATCATGATGAAGGGTCGGGTGTTTCAGCCCCGGCGCCGGGATGCGATATCCATCCCGCGCGCCGTCTACGTCGGTCTTTCCTGCTGTCAACCTTGCGGCCCGCCGGCCCTCCTGGTGGGCCGTCTTTCTTTTCAGGGCTGCACCGTGTTGGCCGTCACCAGCGCTTGCGTCAGCCGCTGCACCGCAGGCCCGGCGATCAGGACGATGGTGAAGGCGGCCGGCCACGCCAGCACGAAGGCGTGTGCCCAGCGGGCGAGGAAGTCGGCGCTGATGCCGGCGTTGATCCAGCCGATCCAGCCCGTCATCAGCAACGACATGAGGCCGGACATCAACCACGCAAACGTGACACGAAGGCGAGTGGGCAACGACATGGCGGTTCTCCTGACAAAGCCATCAATGTGATGAACGGCATACTAGACAACCGCTTTTCCAGAAACTATAGACGTATACTGAAACTTAAATTCCAAAAATGGAATCATGCTTGACGATCTGGCCCTCTTCGTTTCCATCGTGGATCACGGCAGCCTGCAGGCCGCGGCACGCCACGCCAACCTGCCGCCCGCCACGCTGACGCGACGCCTGCAGAAGCTGGAGGCTTCGCTGGGCTGCCAGCTTCTGCTGCGCAGCGCACGCAGCCTGAAACCGACGCCGGAGGGCCAGCTCTACTACGAGCAGTGCCGCCCGCTCTTGACCGCGCTTGCGCAAACCACGGCCACGCTGGACGACGATCTCAACCAGGTCAAGGGCACCCTGCGCGTGCTGGCACCGCTGAACCTGTCGCGCGGGCTGCTGGCGCCCGCCTATGCGAGCTTCATGGCGACATGGCCGGAGATCCGGCTGGAGCTCTCGCTCAGCAACCGCAATGAAGACGTGTGGCGGCATGGCGCCGATCTGGCCATCCGCGTCGGCCAGCAAGACGACCCGAAGCTGCGGCAGCGGCGGCTCGGCGTGATCGGGATGGTGCTGGTCGGGTCGCCGGCGTATGTGGCCGCGCATGGCGCGCCGACCCATCCGCATGACCTGCAAGCGCATCGCTTGTTGGTGTCGTCGCCGCTCTCGACATGGCGCTTCACCTCACCCGACGGTGAGGAAACCATCGAACTGCAGCCCCATGGACGCTGCGACCTGAACGACATCGAACTGGGCGTGACGCTGGCTGAAACGGGCCTCGGCCTGCTCTACTGTCCGCACACGCTCTGCCACCAGGCGCTGGAGGCGGGCCGGCTGATACGCCTGCTGCCGGCATGGCGGACACCGCAGCGGCCCATCTATGCGGTGTGGCCGCAGCAACAGCTGCCACGCAAGGTGCGGACGTTGCTGGAGCATCTGGCAGCCTTCACGGCAGCCACGCCGCTGCTGCAGGCCGAACCCGCCCCGAGTGCCTCAGGCACTGCTTGAAACGGGTAAAAACACGCGTTGCCGCGTCAGCCCATCAGCCCGTAGGCTGGAGATTCCCGCGCCCATTTCACTGGAGACCCGATGCACAGCAGCCACGTGGTGCGCTCCGGCGACCTTCGCCTGCATGCCCGCATGACCCTGCCCGCCGACGCCTCTGCGCGACGGCGCCCCGCCATCGTGCTTGTGCATGGCTATCCGGACGACAGTTCCGTCTGGCACGGCGTGCGCGATACCCTGGCGCGCGACCGCCGCGTGCTCACATTCGACGTGCGCGGTGCCGGCCTGTCAGATGCGCCCGCAGACACCGCCGGTTATCGCATCCCGCAGTTTGTCGACGACCTGGCCGCCGTGGCCGACGCGCTGCTGCCCGGCGAGCGCTTTCATCTGGTCGGGCATGACTGGGGCTCCATCCACAGCTGGGAATCGGTGACGACCGATCGGCTGCGCGGGCGCATCGCGTCCTACACGTCGATCTCGGGCCCGTGCCTGGACCACGTCGGCCACTGGATGCGCGCACAGCTCGATACCGGCACATGGGCCGCCAAACGTGCGGTGTGGAAACAGCGGCTGCAATCCTGGTATGTGGGGTATTTCCACTTGCCGCTGGTGCCGGAATGGTCGTGGCGGCTGTGGGTCGCGCGCGCCTGGCCGTGGTGGCTGCACAGAACGGAGGGCATCCGCATCGAAACCCAGCGACCGACGCTTGTGCGCGATGCCTGCAACGGCGTGCGAATGTACCGCGCAAATTTTCGCGACCGTCTCGCCCGCCCGCAGGCGCGTGCGCCGCATGCGCCAGTGCAGCTCATCGTGCCGACGCGCGATCGCTACGTCAGCCCCGCCGTGACGCGCGCTGTGGAGGCCTGGGTGTCGCATTACTGGCGCCACGAGGTCGACGCCGGCCACTGGCTGCCCCTGCGTCGCCCCGAGTGGGTGGCCGACTACATCCGCCGCTTCGCCGACTATGTCGAATCCGGCCAGGAGCCCGCTGAACTGCAGCAGGCCCGCGTGGCCGGCACGCGGGGGCCGGCCTGATCTTGTCAGCGCGTTACTTTCCGCCTTCGTCCAGCCAGCGCTGGTGATACTCCTCCAGCAAGCGCTGCAGCGTTGCACCGATGCGGATGTAGTCCGGCTCGTTCAGGTTGGCCAGCGACACGCGCACCGACGGGTTGAGTGCACCAAAGCCATTGCCGGGCAGCAGCACGACGCCACTCTCCTTGGCCAGGCGGAATAGCACATCCGCCGGTTTGGTCTTCGTCTTGAACCACTGCACGAACGCCTCGCCATAGGTCTTGCGGCCCACCACTTCGGCATCAAGGATGTTGTAGTAGGCGACGTCATTCTCGTCAGCCTCACACTCGATACCGATGGCTTGGTACAGAGCAGCCTTGCGCCCGCGCACCAGGCGCTTGACCGCCGCCTTGTAGGCATTCGGCTGATCCATGAGCGCGTACAGCGAGAACAGCGCCATCTGCACCTGTTGCGGCGTCGACAGACCTGCCGTGTGGTTCAGCGCCACGGTTCGACTATCCGCAACCAGACGATCGATGAACTTGAGTTGGTCCGGCTCGGTCGTGATCGACGCATAGCGCTGGTGCAGGATCTTGCGCTTGTCTTCGGGCAGCGCGGCCAGCTTATCGTCCAGCACGTTGTTTTCATGCGTGGCGATGGTGCCCAGGCGCCAACCCGTCGCCCCGAAGTACTTGGAGTACGAATACACCAGGATCGTGTTGTACGGCGCCACCGCAAACAGCGAGACAAAGTCGTCCGCAAACGTGCCGTACACATCATCGGTCAGGATGATGAGATCGTTGCCGGCCTCGTGACGCTCGTCCACGATGGCTTTGAGCTTCTTCAAGCCGTCTTTGGAAATCTTGACTGACGGCGGGTTGCTGGGGTTGACCAGGAAGAACGCCTTCACGCTCGGATCGCGCAGCTTGTCGAGTTCTTCGTCGGTGTATTGCCAGCCGTTGAATGGGTCTGCATTCAGCTTGACCTCGACGAGCTGGAAGCTGTTGAGTTCCGGGATCTCGATGTACGGCGTGAAAATCGGCATGCCCAGCGCGATCTTGTCGCCAGCATTGAGCAGGAAGTTCTCCCGGAGCGTGCTGAACAGATACGTCATCGCCGCCGTACCGCCCTCGACGGCAAACAGATCAAACTGGCCGACAAACGGCGCACTGCCGATCATTTCCTGCTTCAGATAGCGCGCGGCAATCTGCTCACTGATCTTCAGCATGCGGTCTGGCACCGGATAGTTGCAACCGAGAATGCCGTTCACCATCTCCGCCAGAAAGTCTTCGGCGGAAAGGCCAAGTTGATCGCGTACGTACGACACCGCGTGATGCAGAAACTTCACGCCGGGCACATCTGCGTTGCGACGTGCAAAGCTCTCAAAGCGCGCCTCAAAACCTTGCTTGGTCGGGATGCCGCCAATCCTCTCGGCCAGATAGGAAAACGAGCGCTCGGACTCCTCCAGTGCGAACAGGCCCAGTTGGAAGAAACCATGACGCGGCTCCAAAGCGAGGAAGTTCGGATTGCCGCGCCCGGCATTGAGCATCATGCGTTGCGAGTCGCTCTGCGCGAGCTGGATCAGCACGTCCTTTAGTTCAAACGGGCTCAGTTGCCCAAGGGCTTCCAGTTCCTTGGATTTTTGCGTCGGATTGGTGGTCATCGCAGATTCCCGTGGATGCAGCGTTGGCGAAGGAGAGCCCGCCACGCGGGTAGCAGGCTGAGGAGACGCTCAGGCGAAGGCGATCACAAGCGGACCGAGCAGGGTCAGCAGCACGTTCGCGAGCGCGTAGGTAATGGCAAAGGGAATGGTCGGCACACTGCTCTCGGCTTTCTCCAACACGCCGCCAAACGCGGGGTTGGCCGAACGGGCGCCAGACAGCGCGCCCGCCAGCACGGCAACGTTGTCGTAGCGGAGCACATAACGGCCGAACAGGTAAGTCAGGATCAACGGCACCATCGTGACGATCACGCCGGCAATGAAGATCGACACGCCGCTCTTTTGCAGCGTCGCCCACGCCTGCGCGCCAGAACCCAGGCCCACACAGGCGACAAAGGCGGCCAAGCCCATGTCCTTGAGGATTTGCGACGCTGCATTCGGCAACTGGCCGAAGGTGGGATGCTTGCCGCGCAGCCAGCCAAACACGAGCCCGGAAAGTAGCGCCCCGCCCCCACTGCCCAACGTCAGCGGTATGCCGCCCACCTTTGCCACCAGCGTACCGATCAACAACCCGACCAGCACGCCCAGCCCGAGGTAGACGAAGTCCGTCTTGTCGCCCGGCGGCACGGGATAGCCGACTTCGGCGGCCGCGCGTTTGATATCGGAAGGTGCGCCGTGCAGGGTGACGACATCACCGTGCAGCATGACCGTGCCGTCCAACAGCGGCACGGCTTTGCCCATGCGGGTGATGCGTGCGATGTACACGCCGTGCTTCATGTCGCGTGTGGCCTGTGCCTTCAGCTCGCCCAACGTCTTGTGACTTGCGCCCTTGCGCGTGAACACGACATCGCGCACTTGCAGCGGCTGGTCCATGTCGGAAGACACGGTGGACTCGTCGCCCAGCAGCGTCCAGGCCTTGGCAGCGGCTTCGCGACGGCCGATCAGCAAAACGCGATCGGCGCGCTGCAATTTCGACTTCGGCTCAATGGCGATTTCCTCGCCGTTGCGCAAGATGCGCTCGATGGTGATGCCGTCGTCCAGCGTGGTCTCGACTTCCTCCACGGTCTTGCCTGCGCCCGTGGTCACGTCATACACGCGTCCGACCAGTGCCGGCAGAGAGGCCACCTCGCCCTGCTCCAGCGGGCGCTTGCCTCCGGCCATTTCCAGCTCGGCCTTCTTGGCATCATCGCGCAGCTCACGGCCCATCAGGCGCGGCAGGATGTTCACGCACATGATGATGGCGCCCAGGCTGCCGAACACGTACGTCACTGCATAGCCAATAGCCACATTCGACTGCAGATGCGCCACCTCGTCGGCCGCCAGGCCCATGCGTGAGAGGGCATCGCCCGCGGTGCCAATGACTGCCGACTGTGTCATGCCGCCCGCCGCAATGCCGGCGGTCAAGCCCTTGTCGAAGCCGAACAGCTTGCCGCACACGAGAATGGTGACCAGGCCACTCACCGCGAGAAACACCGCCATGGCGATCTCGCGCAGTGTGCTGCGATTGAGGGAGCTAAAGAATTGCGGCCCGCTTTCGTAGCCGACCGCGTAGATGAAGAGCGCGAACATGATGCTCTTCACACCGGAATCGATCGTCACGCCAAACTGGCTGATCAGCACCGCAGCAATCAGCGATCCGCCAACGCCGCCGATTTGAAATTTGCCGAAATTGATCTTGCCGACTGCGTAGCCAATGGCAAGCGACAGAAAGAGCGCCGTCTCCGGCACGCTTTTGAACACGGTGTGAATCCAATCCATGGGCAGCGACTCTCCGGAAAGTCTTAAAGGTTTGTCTGGTTGAGCAGACAAACAGACATCGCGTAAGGCGCCACGCCATATGTGCGCAACACGCCCGTGGACGTTAGAAGCGACACATCGGTGATGTCAATTTCACAAAATTTAACTGCTGGAGCACATATTCAACGCTCCGCATTAGAAGATTGCGCCCAACGCAAACGTTGACGCGCGTGTAACACACTGTAATCATCGTCCGCCACAACGCTGACGGCGCGCCATGACCTGGCGCCCGGACGGCTCGAGCCGCCGCTTCGCGCAAACCGCATTGCCGGCCATCGATACAAGAAACAGGGACAAGACAATGAAAAGCAAGGTCGTGGTGTACGGCCCGCTCTACGGGAAGTGGTACGCAATCCTGGTCAACGACGGTGTGGCCGCCGAATCGAACCAGTTTGGCTCGTACGAAGCCGCCATGGGCTTCGCCTCACGCCGTTATCCGGAGCTTGAGCAGGAGCGGCAGCCCTACGCGCGGGGCCGCGACGAAAGCGAGAACGGAAGCGACAGCCGCGAAGCTGCGCCCATCTGAACGGGAACGCCCCGGGCGGCATTTACGCCGCCCCTGCCGACCCAGGCGTTAGTGGCCCGCGCCGCAAAAGCGCCCGGCGATCCACTCGAACACGCTGCCTTCGCGCAGCGAGCGGCTTTGCGCTTCGTCGCCGTAGTGGATCTGGTAGAGCGGCTTGCCGGTGGCGTTGCGCGCGCGATAGAGCGTTTGCGCAATCACCGTGTAGCTATGTCGCGCGCAATCGAGCACGACCTGTTTGACCGACGAGCGGATGGGCTGCCCATCGGCTGTCTTGATCGTGAAGTCGGGCAGCACGTTGCGCAACAGCCGGAAGTGCACGGTGGGCGAATTGGCATCCGCCGCGGCGCCGGGCTGCGGCTTGACCGATTGCCGGTCGATGTACGAAACGATGCCGTGGATGCTCTCGAACCGGCGCCACCGGGAATCGGCGCCGGTGGATTCGAGGGCAGGTGCCGCATTGGCCGAAGCGGCTTGCGCTGCGGCTGCCGGCACAGGGGCCGACGCAGAAATGGTTTCTGCGGATACGGGCATCGCTGCCCACTGCGCGGCAACCAGAGCGGTCGCTGCGATGGCGCTTTGCCAGCGCCAGCCTCCTGTCTTCATGGGGTGTCTCGCCTTGCTGCAAAAAACTCAGCGGGCGATTCTACCGCGCTGGCGCAACCGCTTACGTCACATCGGGTCGACGGGCTCGGCAACGTCCACGCCGGCAAAACGCAGATACAGCGTGCGCAGCGCCTGCGTGAGCGGCCCCGGCTGGCCGCTGCCGATCTGCACGCCGTCGATGGACACCACCGGCATCACAAACGTCGACGCGCTCGTGTAGAACGCTTCGGCGGCTTGCTGAGCTTCGGCGACGGTAAAGGTGCGCTCCTCCAGCGTCAGGCCATGTTCACGCGCCAGCGCCAGGATCGACACACGCGTGATGCCCGGCAGCACGGCGTTCGACAGCGGACGCGTGATCAGGCGCTTATCGGCGGTGATGATGAACGCGGTCGAGGACGCGCCTTCGGTCACGCGGTCGCCGTCGGTCATCCAGGCTTCATGCGCGCCGGCGCGCGCGGCGATCTGCTTGGCCATCACCTGCGGCAGCAAGCCGACGCTCTTGATGTCGCAACGCTTCCAGCGCAGGTCGGGTACCGTCACCACGGTTGCGCCCTTCTTGGCCAGCGGGCTGTTGACGATGGACTTGACCTGGGTGAACGCCACGGCCGTCGGCGTGATGTCGGCCGGGATGCCGAAATCACGCTCAGCCACGCCGCGCGTGACCTGCATGTAGACCACGCCCTCTTCCAGCCCGTTGCGCACCACCAACTCTTCGCACACACGCGTCCATTCGGCGGCGGTGTATGGGTTATCGATGCCGATCTCGGACAGCGAACGCGTCAGGCGGGCGAGGTGCGCGTCGTTGTCGACGAGCTTGCCGCGCGCCACGGCGGTCACTTCGTAAATGCCATCGGCAAAGGTGAAGCCGCGGTCCATGATTGAGACAGTGGCCTCGGCGGCCGGCACGTATTGGCCGTTCAGAAAGACGATTCGAGACATGCTGGAGAGGGAGAGAATTCAACGCCGGAGCGGAACTGCCCCGTGGACGCCTGCATAGGATACGGGCGCTGCGCCGCGACTGCCGATGTCTGCCCAGGTTATGCGAAAACGGCATGAGGGCCGGTTGGCGTCGGGTAAACTCGGCGGCTTGTCCACGCCTGCGCGACCATGTCCGAGCTGACCATTCGCCCCATTTCTGCAGACGACCTGCCCGGCATCCTGGCCGTGCAACAAGCCTGTTATGGCGATGGCTTCCTGGAGCCGGCGGAGGCGCTCGTCAGCCGCTGGGCGCGCAGCCCGACCCTGTGCCTGGCGGCAGTGCGCGGTGACGAGGTGGTGGGCTACCTGCTCTCGCATGCGTGGCATGCATGGACGCCGCCGAAACTGCATGTGCCGCTGCCTGCCTCGGATGCAGCCGACCTGCTCTGGTTTGTCCATGACATGGCCATTGCGCCGTCGGGACGCGGGCAGCGCCTGGGCGAACGCCTTTACGCGATGGCCTGCGCGGTCGCGCAAGCACAGGGCTTGCTGCACTCGCGGCTCGTCGCCGTGCAAGGTGCGGATGCCTTCTGGCGTCGGCTCGGCTATCGCCCCGCGGCGATGGCCCCACAGGCGCTCGACCCGCTGCGTGAGATGTACGGCAATGACGCCCTGCTGATGGAGCGCGCGCTGGTCTGACGGCAGGCCGTTACATCTCGTAACGTTCGTATAGGTTTCGCAAGACCGCCGGCGCGCCACTCGACTACAGTGCGGCCGTGTCGAGGAACTCCACCATGCAAAAGCATCTGGCGCTGTGCGCCCTGGCCGCCATCGCGGCATTATCGTCCCAGGCCGCGCAGGCAGGCGTCGACGTTGGGATCGGTATCGGAATCCCGGCGCCGGTCTATGTGGCGCCGGCTCCGGTCTATGCGCCGGCGCCCGTCTACGCGCCCGCTCCGGTTTACGTTGAGCCGCAGCCCGTCGTGGTCGCCCCCGGCTACTACGACGACTGGCGTGCCCGCAAATGGCAGGAAAAGCAGTGGCGCGAGCAGCGCAAATGGGAACGCAAATACTGGAAGCACCGCCGCCACGACGACGATGACGACGATTGATCGTCAGGCCGCCTTCTTCGCCAGCCCCAGGTAGGTTTCGATCACGCGCGGGTTCACGGCCAGTTCCTGCGCCGGGCCTTCGAGCGTCATGTCGCCCGTTTCCAAGACGTAACCGTAATCGGCCACCTGCAGGGCGGCACGCGCATTCTGCTCGATCAGCAAGGTTGCCACGCCGGTTTTGCGCAGGTCGCTGATGATGTGGAAGATCTCCTTCACGATCAGCGGCGCGAGGCCCAGGCTCGGCTCGTCGAGCATCAGCAGTTGCGGCTTGGCCATCAACGCGCGGCCGACGGCGAGCATCTGGCGCTCGCCGCCGGAGAGCGTGCCGGCTTCCTGCACGCGACGCTCCTTGAGCCGCGGGAACAGGTCGTAGACGACGTCCATCTGGTCCAGATAGTTGCGCTCGCCCGCGCGCTTGCGGCGGTAGGCACCGAGCACCAGGTTGTCTTCCACGCTCATGGTGGCGAACAGCTCGCGCTTTTCGGGCACCAGGCACATGCCGCGCGCCACGCGCTTTTCCACCGGGAGCCCCGTCAGGTTGTGGCCGAGATAGGAGACCACGCCGTTGGCCGAACCCGTGGTCGGCAGCGCGCCCATGATGGCGGCGAGCATGGTCGACTTGCCTGCGCCGTTCGGGCCGATGACGGTGACGATCTGCCCGGCCTCCACCTTCAGGTTTGCGCCGTGCAGGGCCTCTACCTTGCCGTAGCGGACGTGCAGGTCTTTCACTTCGAGGATGACTGACATGTTGTTCTCCTTCTCCAAACCTGTTCACGCTCCGCTGGGGGCTGCCCGAGGTTGGACCGTGCAGGTTTATTCCACGCCGCCCAGATAGGCCTCGAGCACGGCGGGGTTCTGCTGCACCTCTTGCGGCACGCCCTCGGCGATCTTGGTACCGAATTCCATCACGACAAGACGGTCGGTCAGGTTCATGACGAAGTCCATGTCGTGCTCGACCAGCAGCACGCTCATCCCTTCAGCTTTGAGCTTGGTGAGCAGCGCGGCCAGGGCCTGCTTTTCCTTGTAGCGCAGGCCGGCAGCAGGCTCGTCGAGCAGCAGCAGCGCCGGGTCGCAGCACAGCGCGCGGGCGATCTCCAGGATCCGCTGCTGGCCGAGCGCCAGGCTGCCGGCTTCCTGATACATGCAATCGGCCAGGCCGACGCGCTCGAGCTGGCGCCGCGCTTCAAACAGCAGCTTCTGCTCTTCCGCCTGGTTCATGCGCACCACGCTGGCCAGCACGCCGCCTTGCGCCGCGAAGTCGCCACGCAGGTGCGCGCCCAGCGCCACGTTCTCGAGCACCGTCATGCCCGAGAGCAATTGCACGTGCTGGAACGTGCGGCCGATGCCGCGCCTGACGATCTCGCGCGAGGGCTTGTCGCTGATGCGCTCGCCGCGATACAGCACCTCGCCGCGCGTGACCGGCAGTACGCCGGTGACAAGGTTGAACGTGGTGGACTTGCCGGCGCCGTTCGGGCCGATCAGGCCCACGATCTCTCCAGCCCTCACCTGGAAGCTGACATCGTTGACGGCGACGAGGCCGCCGAACTCCTTGCGCGCGGCGCGCACGTCCAGAATCAGCTCGCCTGCCTGCGGTTTCTCGCGCTGCCTGAGCGCAGGTGCATCTTCCGGCGCGCGCGCTGTCGGCGCAGAAGGGAACAGCTTGCGGATGAACGGCCACACGCCATCGCGCGCGTATTGCAGCAACAGCACCAGCAGCACGCCGAACACGATGATCTCGAAGTTGCCGTTGGAGCCCAGCAGCCTGGGCAGGATGCTTTGCAGGCTGTCTTTCATGATGGTCAGCAAACCCGCGCCGAGCACGGCGCCCCACACGTGGCCCACGCCGCCGACCACCGCCATGAACAGATATTCGATGCCGTAGTTCAGGCCGAACGGCGTGGGGTTCACCGCGCGCTGCAGGTGCGCGTAGAGAAAGCCCGAGATGCAGGCCAGCACCGCCGCAAACACGAAGATCACGACCTTCATCCACGCGGTGTTCACGCCCATCGCCTCGGCCATCGTGCCACCGCCCTTGAGCGCGCGGATGGCGCGGCCCGGGCGCGAGTTCAGAAGGTTCTGCACCGCCAGCACGGCCACCACCACGACGGCCCAGATGAGATAGAACATCTCGCGGCCGGTGTTCAGCTGTTTGCCGAGCACGTTCAGCACCGGGATGCCGTTGAGGCCGTCGTACTTGCCCAGGAACTCCAGGTTGCCGAACAGGAAGAACAGCGACAGGCCCCACGCAATCGTCGCCAGCGGCAGGTAGTGACCGGACATCCGCATCGTGATCAGCCCGATCACGTATGCCGACACCATCGTGATCACAAGCCCCGCCAGCAGGCCGACCCACGGCGATACGCCGTACTGCGTGGTGAGATACGCCGTGCTGTACGCGCCCAGCCCCACAAACGCGGCCTGCCCGAACGACGTCAGCCCGCCCACGCCCGTGAGCAGCACGAGGCCCAGCGCGACGAGGCTGTACAGCCCGATGTAATTGAGCAGCGTGATCCAGAACTCGGGCGTCGGCACGACCGGGATCAGCGCCAGCACGATCACGAAGAGCGCCGTCAGCACGCGGTTGCGCGAGAACCAGCCGCGCTGCGCGGCGTTCCCGGAAGATTTGGCGAGCGTGTTCATCGGCTTACTCCTCTTCCTCGACATGCCTGGTGGTGAGCGATCGCCACAGCAGCACCGGGATGATGAGCGTGAACACGATCACCTCCTTGAACGCCGACGCCCAGAACGATGAATACGACTCCAGCAGCCCCACCAGCAGCGCGCCCAGCGCCGCCACCGGATAGCTCACCAGCCCGCCCACGATGGCACCCACGAAACCCTTCAGGCCGATCAGGAAGCCCGACTCGTAGTACACCGTCGTGATGGGTGCGATGAGGATGCCGCACAGCCCGCCCAGCGCCGCGGCCAGCGTGAAGGCCAGGCGCCCCGCCTGCGTGGTGCCGATGCCGACGAGCCGGGCGCCGAGCCGGTTCACCGCCGTCGCGCGCAGCGCCTTGCCCGACACCGTGCGGCCAAAATAGAAATACAGCGCCGCGATCATCAGCGCCGATACCGCCACCACCCACAGGCTCTGGCCCGATACCGACAGCGCGCCCAGATCGAATCGCGCATCGGAAAACGCATCCGTGCGCGAGCCCTCTGCGCCGAACATCACGAGGCCCAGGCCGACCATCGCGAAGTGCACCCCCACCGAGACGATCAGCAGCACCAGCGTGCTCGCCTCGGCCAGCGGCTCATAGGCCAGGCGGTAGATCATCGGGCCCATCGGAATGACGATCAGCAGCGCCAGCGCCACCTGCACGACCTGCGGCAGCTGCATCGGCGCAAGCATGCCGGCCGCCGCATACATCGCGATCGGGAAGACCAGATACTTGCCCGCGTAGACGGCGCCCGTGCGCAGCGCGTGCAGACGCAGCTCCGGCTGCAGCAGCGTGCGGCCCATCTCGACGAGGAAGGTCAGCACGCCGAGCGTCACGAGCATGCTCGCAGACAGCGGCGCCTTGTTCGCCTGGATGGCCGCCAGCGTGAGCGCGCCATACGCGACGAATTCGCCCTGCGGGATGAAGATCACGCGCGTGACGGAAAACACCAGCACGAGCGCCAGCGCCAGCAGCGCGTAGATCGCGCCCGATGTCACGCCGTCTTGCGCCAGGATGGCGGCAATCGACAAGTCCATGAGTCTCCTTGCTCTGATGGTCGTGGCGCGCCACGAGTTACGAGAGGGTAAATCTTTTACGACAGGGTGAAATTGGCGACAACCCTAACGCGCCGCCTTTTCGCGCCGCCCGCTGGCCTTGGTGCGCGCTGGCTGCGGCGTCTGCAGCAAGGTGGACAGCCGCTTGACGAATGCGCGCAGGGTGGCCTCCAGTTCGCCGCCGCGCTGCGCGTGAAACAGCGGATGCAGATTCAATGCGATCAGCACCAGGGCCAGTTGCCCCCGCATGCCGAACACCGGCAGCGACAGCGCGCTCACGCCAGGCAGCAGGCTACCGGATACCCATGAAGCGCCCTCGGTACGGATCTCTTCGCACAGCCGGTAGTAGTCGGTGAGCGAGCGCGGCAGATCCGGCAGATCGTCGGCGGCGCGCTCGTGGAGTTCGCGCTCGACCAGCGGCAAGGTCTGCTCGATCGGCAGGTAAGCGCCAAACAGGCGGCCGGTGGCGGAGTTGAGCATCGGCATGACATCGCCGATGCGCAGGTTCACACCGGGCGCGCCGCCCGCCTTTTCCCAGTGCACCACGGTCGGCCCGCGATCGCTCCAGACGGCAATGCCGATGGTGTGGCCGGTCTGGTCCCGAAGGCCGCCCAGCAGCGGCCGTGCAAGCGCAATGGCTTCTCTTCGGTTCAGGCTTGCCAGGCCCAGGCGCAGTGCAAAGGGGCCGAGCTCATAGCGGCCGGTCAGCGGATCCTGCGAAACCGCGCCGACGCGCTGCAGGCTGACCAGGTAGCGGTGCGCCTTGGACGGATGCATGCCGGCGGCGCGCGCCAGATCACCCAGGGCCATCGCGCGCATCGCCCGCGTGAGCGCCACCAGCAGATGGGAGCCGACCTCGATGGACTGGATGCCGGAGCGGTCGCGGCTGGCCGGAGCGTCATCCGCATCGCCATCGGGTTGGGGGGCGTTCGCTGCTTCAGTGGTCTCCATGTTCTTGGCGTCGTGGCGGGCCGGCAAAGTGCTGCGAGCGTAGCACGCCGCGCACGCCTGGCGGCGCGCAGTCGTTCTTACGCATTGTAGAAATCATGAATCTAATCATAATTCTCGTATACCCTAGGCGCGACTGCCGACCGCCCGGTCTATGATTCGCTGCACGCGGCCCTTGCTGCATGGCGTGCGCTGCACCGTACACGGCAGGCACCAGCCGGCCGCAGAAGAAATTCCACCCACCGTAATTAACTACACCAGGAGTGACAGAATGGCCAAAGCCTTCGCCTCGCAGGCCGACCTCGAGGCCAAACAAGTCACCTTCACGCAGCTCTCTCCCAACGCCTACGCCTACACCGCCGAGGGCGACCCGAACTCCGGCGTCATCATCGGCGACGACGCGGTGCTGATCGTCGACACCACCGCCACGCCGGCGATGGCGCAAGACCTGATCGCCCGCATCCGCGGCATCACAGACAAGCCGATCAAGCACGTCGTGCTGTCGCATTACCACGCGGTGCGCGTGCTGGGCGCCTCGGCCTACTTTGCCGAGGGCGCGCAGAACATCATCGCCAGCCGCGGCACGTACGAGATGATCGTCGAGCGTGGCGAGGCCGATATGAAGTCGGAGATCGAGCGCTTTCCGCGCCTGTTCGCGGGCGTTGAAACCGTGCCGGGCCTGACCTGGCCGACGCTGGTGTTCGAGCGCGAACTCACGCTGTTCCTGGGCAAGCTCGAGGTCAAAATCCTGCACCTGGGCCCGGGCCACACGAAGGGCGACACGGTCGTGTGGATTCCATCGCAAAAGGTGCTGTTCTCGGGCGACCTGGTCGAATACGACGCCGCCTGCTACTGCGGCGATGCCCAACTCGAAGAATGGCCCGCCACGCTCGACGCCCTGCGTGCGCTGGGCGCCGAAAAACTCGTGCCCGGCCGCGGCCCGGCGCTGCTGAACCCGCAGGAAGTCGACAAGGGCCTCGCCTACACGCGCGACTTCGTGTCGACGCTGCTCCAGCGCGGCAAGGAAGCCGTCGCCCAGAAGATGGACCTGAAAGCCGCCATGGCCCACACCCGCGCCGCCATGGACCCGAAGTTCGGCCACGTCTTCATCTACGAGCACTGCCTGCCGTTTGACGTGACGCGCGCCTACGACGAAGCCAGCGGCATCAAGCACCCGCGCATCTGGACGGCCGAGCGCGACAAGGAGATGTGGGCCGCGCTGCAGGGCTGATCCGCCCCGGCGTCTTTCTTCGACCACGATATCCACCGACAAAGCGGCGGCCACGACTGCCGCAGGTGCGAGCGAGACATGAACCCCGATTTCCAGAACCGCGTCTTCACGTACGCGCCTTGCGCGGAGCAGCAGCCCGGCTGCACGGCCGGGGCCCGCCCCGTCGTCATCGTCGGCGCAGGGCCGGTGGGCCTGGCCACGGCCATCGACCTCGCGCAGCAAGGCGTGGCCGTCGTTGTGCTGGATGACGATTGCACGCTGTCGACCGGCTCGCGGGCGATCTGCTTCTCCAAACGCTCCCTGGAGATCTTCGACCGGCTGGGCTGCGGCGACTGCATGGTCGACAAAGGCGTGAGCTGGAACGTCGGCAAGGTCTACCTGAAGAACGAGCTGCTCTACAGTTTCGACCTGCTGCCGGAAACCGGCCACCGCCGTCCGGCGTTCATCAACCTGCAGCAGTACTACGTCGAGGGGTTCCTCGTCGAGCGGGCACTGGCGCTGCCGAACATCGAGCTGCGCTGGAAGAACAAGGTGACGGGCCTCACGCAGGATGCGGACGGCGTGACGCTCACCGTGGAGACGCCCGACGGCGCCTATACCCAGCGCGCCCAATACGTGGTCGCCGCCGACGGCTCGCGCAGCCCGGTGCGCCGCATGATGGGCCTCGAAGCCCACGGCCAGACCTTCAAAGACCGCTTCCTGATCGCCGACGTGCGCATGGAAGCGCCCTTCCCGAGCGAGCGCTGGTTCTGGTTTGACCCACCGTTCCACCCGAACCAGTCGGTGCTGCTGCACCACCAGCCCGACAACGTCTGGCGCATCGACTTCCAGCTCGGCTGGGACGCCGACCCGGTGGCCGAGAAGCAGCCGGAGCGCGTCATTCCGCGCGTGCGCGCGCTGCTCGGCGAGGGCGTCGACTTCGAACTCGAGTGGGTGAGCGTCTACACGTTCTCATGCGAGCGCATGGACCGCTTCCGCCACGGCCGAGTGCTGTTCATCGGCGACGCGGCGCATCGCGTCTCGCCATTCGGCGCGCGCGGCGCCAACAGCGGCCTGCAGGACGCCGAAAACCTCGCCTGGAAACTGCGCATGGTGCTGGCCGGCGATGCGCCCGATACGCTGCTCGACACCTACGCCACCGAGCGCGAATTCGCCGCCGACGACAACATCCGCCACTCCACCCGCTCGACCGATTTCATCACGCCCAAGAGCGCCGTCAGCCGCCTCTTTCGCGATGCCGCGCTGCGCCTGGCCAAGCACTATCCGTTTGCGCGCACGCTGGTCAACAGCGGGCGGCTTTCCACGCCAACGGTGCTGGAAGGCTCCCCGCTCAGCACGCCCGACGACGCCGACTTCGGATGTGCGCTGGTGCCCGGCAGTGTCGCGCTCGACGCGCCGGTGCGAACGCGCGACGGGCGTGCCGCGTGGCTGCTCAGCCATCTGCGCGACGGCTTCATGGCATTGCGTTTCTGCCGCGCGGGAGAACACATCGACGCGTTGCCGGTACCCACGCTGGCGATCTTTCCCGCCGGCGGCGCAGGTACGGTGTCGGCGGGCGTCACGGCGCTCGAAGACATCGACGGCCTGGTCGCCCAACGCTATGACGCACGGCCCGGCACGTTGTACCTCATCCGCCCGGACCAGCACGTCTGCGCACGCTGGCGCAGCGTCGATACCGCCAAGCTCGCGGCCGCCATGCGCCGCGCCATGGGCCATGCCGACGCCACCACGCCATCGCCCGCTACAGCCACCGCCTGACCGCCATGCCGTTGAACACCCAGCCCAACCTGCCGCGCCCGGACGACTTCTATGAGGCGCTGATCGACACGCACCGCGGGCTGAGCGACGCGCACAGCGCGATGCTCAACGCGCAGCTGATCCTGCTGCTCGCGAACCATATCGGCGACATGGCGGTGCTGCGGGAGGCGCTGGCGGCTGCGCGACTGGCCCTGCCGGCGGGCGCAGCGGATTAGCACCCACCCTGCCGCGTCCCGGCGAGTTGACCACGGCGATACTCACCCTGGCGCTCCAGCATCCAGCCCGGGTACTCGGCGGGCAGCCTGCTGACCTCATCGAGCTGCGCCAATTCTTCCGTTGTCAGTTCCACCTGGGTCGCGGCGATGTTGTCGTCAAGCTGATCGACCTTCTTGGCACCGACGATCACGCTCGTCACCACGCGCTGGTGCAGCAGCCACGCCAAGGCGATCTGCGCCACGGACACACCGCGCGCACGGGCCATGACACGCATCGCGTCGATACAGGTATACGCCCGCGCCTGGTCCACGGGCGGGAAGTCGAACTTGTTGCGGCGGCTGTCCTGTTCGCCATGCTGTTCGCGCGTGTACTTGCCGCTGAGCAGGCCGCCGGCCAGCGGGCTCCACACCATCAGCCCCAGCCCTTCGCTCTTGAGCATCGGCACGAGTTCGCGCTCGAGGTCGCGGCCGGCGATCGTGTAGTAGGCCTGCAGGCTTTCGAAGCGCGCGCAACCGAGGCGCTCGGCAATGCCCAACGCCTTGACGATCTGCCATGCGGCCCAGTTCGATACGCCCACGTAGCGCACGTGCCCGTGCTGCACGAGCGTGTCGAGCGCACGCACGGTCTCCTCGATGGGCGTGGCCGGATCGAAGCCGTGGATCTGGTAGAGATCGATGTGGTCGAGCTGCAGGCGCTTCAGGCTCGCCTTGACGCCGTCCATGATGTGAAAGCGCGAGGCGCCGCGTGCGTTGACGCTGTCGCCCGTCTGGCCGAACACCTTGGTGGCGACGACCACGCTGTCGCGCGACACCTTGAGGTTCTTCAGCGCCTGCCCCGTGATCTGCTCCGACACACCGTTCGCATACACGTCGGCCGTATCGATGAAATTGATGCCCGCATCCAGCGCGCGGCCGATCAGCCGTTCGGCGTCCGCCTGCTGCAGATCGCCGATGTGCTGCCAGATGCCGTCGGACCCGCCGAAGGTCATGGTCCCCAGACACAGCTCCGAGACGAACAGGCCCGTCCGCCCTAACACGTTGTAACGCATGTGATCAGCTCCGATGGTGATGAGGAATGCCGCGCGCAGCGGCTCAGATGCGAAACGACAACGCCGAGCATAGGACGGACGGCAGCGCCCTGCAGCGGATCACCCAGACGTCGGATGGTGGCCCAGCCGGACGGAGATGGCCGCGCCGGCCTGCTGCAGCAGCGCCACGTAATGCGCCTTGGTGTCCGCCCCGCACCGCATGGTCGGGAACGAGATCGACAGCCCCGCGATCACGCGGCCAAACCGGTCGAACACGGGCACGGCAATGCACAGCAGCCCGTCTTCCTGCTCTTCGTTGTCTTCACCAAAGCCCTGCTGGCGCACGCGCGGCAGGATGCTCAGCACGGCTTCGGCGGAGCCCAGCGTCTTCTGCGTGGACTTCTTGAACTCGACTTTCGACAGCACGTCGCGTGCCTCGTCCGGCGGCATGTAAGCCAGCAGCACCTTGCCGATGGCCGTGCTGTACAGCGGATTGCGCCGCCCGATGCGCGACTGCATGCGCAGGCCGTAATCGGCGTCGATCTTGTGAATGTAGATGATGGCGTCTTCGTCAAAGGCGCCCAGGTGCACGGCCTCGCGCGTGAGCTGCGCGATGCGGCGCATTTCGGTGTCGGCCTCGCGGACGAGGTCGACATTTTCCAGCGCCTTGGCGCCGAGTTCGAACAGGCGGATGGTCAGGCGGTAGCGATCCGTGTCACCTTCCTGCGCCACGTAGCCGAGGTTCTTGAGCGTCTGCAGGAAGCGGTGCACCGTCGTCTTGGACATGCCCAGCCGCTGCGACAGCTCGCTCGGGCCGACGGCGCCAAGCTCGCCCATGGCGGCCAGGATGGTGAACACCTTGTCGACAGCCGAGACGGACTCGGCCTTGTCTGCGCCGGTTTCGCCCGGCTCATTGGCGGACGTGTCTTCCGGCTTGCGCGGCCGGGGTGTGGCTTTCATCTCTCGTGGTTCCGTGATGTCGAAATCTGCCGAGAGCATAACCGGTCTGATGCCGCGTTCCATCACCGCGCCTACCGTGCCAGCCAGCCGCCGTCGACCGCGAGCGTGTGGCCATGCACGTAGTCCGACGCCGCCGACGCCAGGAAGACCACCGCGCCCGCCAGGTCGTCCGGCACGCCCCAGCGCCCGGCCGGGATGCGGGCGAGGATCTCTTCGCTGCGCTGGCGGTCTTCGCGCAGCTGCGCCGTGTTGTCGGTCTCCATGTAGCCGGGCGCGATGGCGTTGACGTTGATGCCGCGCGCCGCCCACTCGTTGGCGAGCAGCCGCGTGAGTCCGAGCACCCCGCTCTTCGACGCCGTGTACGACGGCACCCGGATGCCGCCCTGGAACGACAGCATCGACGCCACGTTGATGATCTTGCCGCCGCGCCCCTGCTTCACCAGCACACGCCCCACCGCCTGCGACAGGAAGAACACGCCCTTGAGGTTGACGTCGATCACGTCATCCCAATCGGCCTCGGAAAAGGCCAGCGCATCGCAGCGGCGGATGATGCCGGCGTTGTTGACGAGGATGTCGATGCGCCCGAAGGCATCCATCGCAGCGTCGACGATGCTGCCGATCGGCGCCAGCGAAGACAGGTCGGCGCGCACGTCCACAAACTTGCGGCCAGCGGCCTCCACGCGCAATGCCGTCTCGGCGGGCGCTGAGCGGTTGGCACCGACGATATCGCAGCCGGCTGCCGCCAGCGCCGTCGCCATGCCGGCGCCCAGCCCCGTGTTGCAACCGGTGACGATGGCCACCTTGCCGGTCAGGTCGAACAGGCCGGCGCCCTGCTGGTAGGGATTCTCGAGGCGCATGGTGTCAGCGCAGGTCTGCGATGGCGATGTGGTCCATGTCGTGGAACACCTGGTTCTCGCCGACCATGCCCCAGATGAACGTGTAGGCCTGCGTGCCGACGCCGGAGTGGATCGACCAGCTTGGCGAGATCACGGCCTGCTGGTTGTGCACGACGATGTGGCGCGTCTCCTGCGGCTCGCCGAGCATGTGGAAGACGGCCGCGTTGTCCGGCAGGTTGAAGTAGAAATAGACCTCCATGCGGCGCTCGTGCGTGTGGCACGGCATGGTGTTCCACAGGCTGCCGGGCTCGAGCTTGGTCATGCCCATGGAGAGTTGGCACGTCGGCAGCACGTCGGGCACGATGAACTTGTAGATCGTGCGGCGGTTGCTGGTGGCCGGATCGCCGAGCGTTTCGGGCGACGCCTGCGCCAGCGTGATCGTGCGTGTCGGATAGGCCGTGTGGGCCGGCGCGCAGTTGATGTAGAACTTCGCCGGCCGCGCCGCATCGTCGCTGCCGAAGACAAGGTTCTGCCCGCCCTGGCCGATGTAGATCGCCTCTTCATTGCCGACGGCGTGACGCTTGCCCTCCACTTCCACCCAGCCCGGGCCGCCGATGTTGATGGCGCCCAGCTCGCGGCGCTCGAGCAGATGGCTCACGCCCATCGACTTGGCGAGCGACGTCGGCACCTCCACCGGCCGCGTCGCCGGCCATGCACCGCCAACGATGATGCGGTCGATGTGGCTGTACGTGAACTTGAGCCCGTCCCGCTCAAACACCTGCTCCACCAGGAACTGGCGGCGCAAGCCCGCCGTATCGAGCGTTTTTGCGTGTTCGCTGTGAATCCCCTGCCGTACTTCCATGCCGTTTCTCCGTGGGTTGATGCGCCGGCCGGCCGCACGGCCCCGGCTGTCGTGTTCTGGATTGAAGCACAAAACCCATCAATACGGAACGATGATCCGAATTTTTGTTGACGCCAACCACCAGTCACTCGGGCCTATATTTGGCTTCAATTTCAGCACTAGGGTAAACGATCAATCGCAAAAAAGTACAAAAATGGAACATCGTTCCATATCAACTGCTATAGTCAGCCACGAGGTAACACCCCTAACAACCGGGCGCGCAGACGCCCCTGGAGGAGACGTGAAGATCAAGAAGGCGATTGACCGCATTCCGGGCGGGCTGATGCTCGTGCCGCTGCTGCTCGGTGCATGCGTGCACACATTCGCGCCGGATGCGGGCAAGTACTTCGGCTCGTTCACCAACGGCCTGATTGCCGGCACGGTGCCGATCCTGGCGGTGTGGTTCTTCTGCATGGGCGCGACGATCGACCTGCATGCCACGGGCGTGGTGCTGCGCAAATCGGGCACGTTGCTCGTCACCAAGATCGCCGTGGCGTGGCTGGCAACGCTGGTGGCCGCGCAGTTCATTCCGGACGACGGCATCAAGACGGGCATCCTGGCGGGGCTGTCGCTGCTGGCGATCACCACGTCGATGGACATGACCAACGGCGGGCTCTATGCAGCCGTCATGCAGCAATACGGCACCAAGGAGGAGGCAGGCGCCTTCGTGCTGATGTCGGTCGAATCGGGGCCGCTGGTGAGCATGCTGATCCTCGGGGCGACCGGCATTGCCGTGTTCGAGACGCGGCTGTTCGTGGGCGCGGTGCTGCCCTTCCTGATCGGCTTTACGCTCGGCAATCTCGACAGTGAACTGCGCGAGCTGTTCGGCCGCTGCGTGCACCCGCTCATCCCGTTCTTCGGTTTTGCATTGGGCAACGGCATCGACTTGCATGTGATTGCCAAGAGCGGCTTCCCGGGGTTGTTGCTCGGCCTGACGGTGATCGTCGTGACAGGCGTGCCGCTCATCCTGGCCGACAAGTTCATCGCAGGCGGCAATGGGGGCGCCGGGCTGGCGGCTTCGTCCACGGCCGGGGCCGCTGTGGCCAACCCCGCGATCATCGGCGAGATGATCCCCAAGTTCAAACCCATGGTGCCCGCCGCCACCGCGCTCGTGGCCACGGCGTGCCTCGTCACGGCGATCCTGGTGCCGATCCTGACGGCGATGTGGGTGCGGCGCGTGGGCCGGGCTGCGCCGTTGCCCGAGCCGGAGGCCGCGAACCTGCCACCGCATGCGGCGCACCGCGAAGCCCACTTCTGACCACGTCGGCAATGCACGCCACACAAGACCCGAGAGGAGATTCCCCATGCTGCTGCACACGCTCGCACGGCGCACGGCACGCGTTGCCATGACCGCCGCTCTTATTGCAGGCACCGCCGCCGCCCACGCGGCCACCGATGCCGATGCGGTCGCCCAGGCCGTTGAGCGCATGCGCGTGGCGATGGTCGGCAGCGACGGCGCCACGCTCGGCTCGCTCGTGGAAAACGACCTGACCTACGGCCATTCGTCCGGCAAGCTCGAAGACCGCGCGGCCTTCCTCAAGGCCCTGGACGGCACGCACGCATTCCAGTCGATTGCGCTGTCCAACCAGACCGTCAAGGTCGACGGCGACAACGCCTGGGTGCGCCACGTGTTCGACTCCGTCAACAACCTGGCCGACGGCAAGACCAGCACCGCGCACATCGGCGTCCTGCAGGTCTGGAAGAAGCATCCGGACGGGTGGCGCCTGTTCGCCCGCCAAGCCTACCTGCTGCCCAAAGAATGAGCGCCGCCGCTTTCCCGGGCCGACTGGCCGGCAAGACCGCGCTCGTTACCGCCGCCGCGCAGGGCATCGGCCGCGCCTGCGCCGAGCGCTTTGCCCGCGAAGGTGCGCGCGTGATCGCCACCGACATCCGCATCGACGCGCTAAACGATGTGCCCTTCGAAGTACGCCGGCTTGACGTACGGAGCACGCAGCAGGTCAACGCGCTGGCCGCCGAGCTTGGTGCCGTCGACGTGCTATTCAACTGCGCCGGCTTCGTCCACGCGGGCTCGGTGCTCGAATGCGACGAGCAGGCGTGGGATTTCTCGTTCGACCTCAACGTCAAGTCGATGTATCGGACGATTCGCGCGTTCCTGCCTGCCATGCTCGAGCATGGCGGCGGCAGCATCATCAACATGTCATCCGCGGCCTCGAGCATCAAGGGCGTGCCGAACCGCTTTGTGTATGGCGCATCGAAGGCGGCGGTGATCGGGCTGACCAAATCCGTGGCGGCAGACTTTGTGGCGCGCGGCATCCGCTGCAATGCGATCTGCCCCGGCACGGTGGTATCGCCATCGCTCGCCCAGCGCATCGATGAGCAAGCCCGCACGCAAGGCAAACCGCGCGCGGAAGTCGAAGCGGCGTTCGTCGCGCGCCAGCCGATGGGGCGCCTCGGGCAGCCGGAAGAGATTGCCGCGCTGGCGGCGTATCTGGCTTCTGACGAGGCCGCCTTTACGACGGGGCAAGTCCACCTGATCGACGGCGGCTGGTCAAATTGATACCTTGATGCCTTTCCCCCCCAACCGATTTGAGCTTTTCATGAAACTGCTGCGCTTCGGCCCCCAGGGCCAAGAAAAACCCGGCCTGCTCGATGCCACCGGCACTCTCCGTGATCTGTCGGGCATCGTCGACGACATTGCGGGCAACGTGCTGTCGGACGCATCGCTCGCCCGGCTACGCGAGGTGGACCCTGCCACGCTGCCGGCCGTCAGCGGCCAACCCCGCATTGGCCCGTGCGTCGGGCGTGTCGGCAAGTTCATCTGCATCGGGTTGAACTACGCCGACCACGCTGCAGAGTCCGGCCTGCCGGTACCGTCCGAGCCCGTCGTCTTCAACAAATGGACCAGCGCCATCTGCGGCCCGAACGATGACATCGAAATCCCGCGCGGCTCGGTCAAGACCGACTGGGAAGTCGAACTGGGCGTGGTGATCGGCAAGCCCGCCAAGTACATCGACGAAGCCAACGCGCTGGACTACGTGGCCGGCTATTGCATCGTCAACGACATTTCCGAGCGCGAATGGCAGCTCGAGCGCGGCGGCCAGTGGGACAAGGGCAAGGGCTTCGACACGTTCGGCCCGCTTGGGCCGTGGCTGGTCACGCGCGACGAGGTGCCCGACCCGCAGGCGCTGGACCTGTGGCTCGAGGTGGACGGCCACCGCTACCAGAACGGCAACACGCGGACGATGGTGTTTAGCGTGGCGAAGCTGGTCGCGTATCTGAGCCGCTGCATGAGCCTGCAGCCGGGCGACGTCATCTCGACGGGCACGCCGCCGGGCGTGGGGCTGGGCATCAAGCCGAACCCGGTCTATCTCAAGCCCGGGCAGACCATGCGATTGGGCATCGCCGGCCTCGGCGAGCAGTTGCAGCGCACCGTCGCCGCACCGTAAGGATCAGCCGTCCAGCTCGGCAAAGCGCTGCGCGACGAGGTTGCGCAGCCACTGGTTGCCGGCGTCCTGATGAAAGCGCCGGTGCCAGAACACGTTGGTCTGCAGCGCCGGCAGCTTGAGCGGCGGCGCTGCAAATTCCAGCCCGAACGGCGGCGCTGCCCGCTCGGCCAGCTTGCGCGGCACCGTCACCACGAGATCGGTCGTGCTGATGATGTACGGCACCGCCACGAAGTGCGGCACCGAAAAGCGCGCCGATTGTGTGATCCCCGCCTTGTCGAGCAGCGGCCCGATGGCGTTGTACGGGCTGGCCGAGCTCGCCACCACGAGGTGCGATGCGGCGCGAAAGCGTTCGAGCGTCAGTGCCCCATCTGCCAGCGCGTGGCCGCGCCGGAACATCGTCACGTAATCCTGCTGAAACAGCCGGCGCTGGAACACGCTCTCGCCCGACAGGTCATCGAACGCGCCGATGGCCAGGTCGATGGCGCCGGCCTCCATCTCTGCCTTCATGTCGAACCCGCCCGCGCGCACGGTGTGGATGCGCACGCCGGGCGCCTGCTCCGCACAAAGTTGCGCCAGCACCGGCATGAAGTACACCTCGCCGACGTCGCTCATGGCCACGGTGAAGCTGCGCGTGGATGTGGCGGCATCGAAATGTGCGCGCTGGCCGAAGGCACGCTGCAGCGTGTCCAGCGCCATCGCCACCGGTTCGGAGAGTTGCTCGGCAAGTGCGGTCGGCATCATGCCGCGTGGGGTGCGCACGAACAGCTCGTCGTCGAACGTCTGGCGCAGGCGCGCCAGCGCGTTGCTCACCGCCGGCTGCGACAGGCCCAGCCGCTCCGCCACGACAGAAATGCGCTTCTCGCGCAGGATTTCCTGGAACAGCACCAGCAGGTTCAGGTCGACATCCCGCAGGTTCAGCATGGCCTGGCCTTATTATTCAGGTTATCAATGTTATGCATTCTCGCATTGATATTCCAAATTTTCACCGAATCCGGACAATACGGCAGACCCAAGCCAGAACAACAGAGCGGCCAGACGCCGCCGCCACCGGAGACCACCATGCGCCCTGCCCCCGCTGCATCGTCAGCCTCGATCGACCTTGCCCGCCTCATCGACCAGGGCAAGGTCGGCGGCTTCCAGATCCTGCTGCTCGCCATCTGCGGGCTGTGCCTCATCATCGACGGCTTTGACGTGCAGGCCATGGGCTACGTGGCGCCGGCCATCATCAAGGACTGGAACATCACCAAGGCGAGCCTGGGGCCCGTGTTCGGCGCGGGCCTCTTCGGCATGCTGGTCGGCTCGCTGGTGTTCGGCGTGCTGGGCGACCGCTTCGGCCGGCGTCCGGTGCTGATCGTCGCCACGTTCTTTTTTGCCGCCTGCATGCTGGCCACCACGCAGGTGGAAACGGTGCGGGCGCTGCTGGTGCTGCGCTTCATCACCGGCCTGGGCCTGGGCTGCATCATGCCGAATGCGATGGCGCTGGCCGGCGAGTTCAGCCCCGCGCGCACGCGCGTGACGTGGATGATGCTGGTGTCTTGCGGCTTTACCGTGGGCGCGGCGCTGGGCGGCTTCGTGAGCGCGGCGCTGCTGTCGCGCTTCGGGTGGCAGGCGGTGTTCCTGGTGGGCGGCCTCGTGCCGCTCCTCATTGCCGTGATGATGGTGCTGTGGCTGCCCGAATCCCTGCAATACCTGGCGCTCAAGGGCGATCCGCAAACGCGCCATCGACGGCTGGCACGCTGGCTGGGCAAGCTTGATCCGACGCTGCATGTCGATGCGCAAACACAATTCGTGGTGCCGGAAGCACCGGCGCGCGGCATGCCGGTCTCCGCGCTGTTCACGGAAGGCCGCGCCAAGGTCACGCTCGTGCTGTGGGTCATCAACTTCATGAACCTGATCGACCTGTACTTCCTGTCGAACTGGCTGCCCACGCTGATCCGGGATGCCGGCTATCCGACCGACACCTCCGTGCTGGTGGCGACCGCGCTGCAGGTGGGCGGCGTGATCGGCACGTTGACGCTGGGCCGGCTGATCGACCGCCTGGGCTTCGTGCGCGTGCTGGCCGTGTGCTTCCTCGTCGCCTGCGCCACCGTGGCGCTGATCGGCCACGTGGCGGCGGCGCTGCCGATGCTGGTGGCGGTGGTGTTCATTGCCGGCTTCTGCATCGTCGGCGGGCAGCCTGCCGTGAATGCGCTGGCCGCCACGTATTACCCGACCACACTGCGCGCCACCGGCATCGGCTGGAGTCTGGGCGTCGGGCGCATCGGCTCGGTCATCGGCCCGGTCATCGGCGGACAACTGATTGCCATGCAGTGGAGCGGGCCGGCGCTGTTCCAGGCGGCAGCGGTGCCGGCGCTGGTGTCCTTCGGCATGGTGCTGGCGTTGACGCTGGCCGCCAGTGGCACCGACGCCGCCCGCTTTGCCTCAGGTCGCACAACCGGCAAACCCGCCTGATGGCCCGGTAACGACTACGCTTTCCCTGAAGACGCTCCTGACTTTTTCTCCAAGGACTTCACCATGAATATGCTCGCCCCGACGGTCAAGAACGCATTCACCCCCGCGTCGCTGGACCGGCCCGCCTACCAGAGCGGCTTCGGCAACGAGTTCGCCACCGAAGCCCTGCCCGGCGCGCTGCCGCACGGCCAGAACTCCCCCCAGAAGGCGCCGTATGGGCTGTATGCGGAGCAGATTTCCGGCACGGCGTTCACCGCGCCGCGCGCGCACAACCGCCGCTCGTGGCTGTACCGCATCCGGCCGGCCGCCGTGCACCTGCCGTTCGAAGCCGTTGCGCAAGCGCGCCTGCACAGCAACTTCAACGAGGTGCCGCCCTCGCCGAACCAGTTGCGCTGGGATCCGCTGCCCGCACCGGCGCCCGGCACGGACTTCATCGACGGCATCGTCACCTTCGCCGGCAATGGCGGGCCGGACGCACAGACCGGCTGCGGCATCCACCTGTACGCCGCCAACGCCGACATGACCGACCGCTTCTTCTACAACGCCGACGGCGAACTGCTGATCGTGCCGCAGCAAGGCCGCCTGCGCCTGCTGACGGAGATGGGCGTGGTCGATGTCGAACCGCTGGAGATTGTGGTCGTCCCACGCGGCGTGCGCTTCCGCGTCGAACTGCCGGATGGCGACGCGCGCGGCTACATCTGCGAGAACTTCGGCGCGCTCTTCCGCTTGCCCGACCTCGGCGTCATCGGCTCGAACGGCCTGGCCAACCCGCGCGACTTCCTCACCCCGCACGCGTGGTACGAAGACCGCGAGGGCGACTTCGAACTCGTCGCAAAATTCCAGGGCAGCCTGTGGACCGCGAAGATCGGCCACTCGCCGCTGGACGTGGTGGCCTGGCACGGCAACCTCGCGCCGTACAAGTACGACCTGCGCCTGTTCAACACCATCGGCTCGATCAGCTACGACCATCCGGACCCGTCGATCTTCCTGGTGCTGCAGAGCCCCTCCGCCACACCAGGCGTGGACACGATCGACTTCGTGATCTTCCCGCCGCGCTGGCTGGCCGCCGAAAACACGTTCCGCCCGCCCTGGTTCCACCGCAACGTCGCGAGCGAATTCATGGGCCTGATCCAGGGCGTGTACGACGCCAAGGCCGAAGGCTTCGTGCCCGGCGGCGCCAGCCTGCACAACTGCATGAGCGGCCACGGCCCCGACGCCGACACGTTCGAGAAAGCCAGCAACGGCGACACCACCAAGCCGCACAAGGTCGACGCAACGATGGCCTTCATGTTCGAAACGCCAGCCGTGATCCGCCCCACGCGCTTCGCAGCGGAATCCGCGCAACTGCAAGCCAAGTACTTCGAATGCTGGCAAGGCCTGAAAAAGCATTTCGACCCGACCAAGCCCTAAGAACTTCGCCTTGGCGCCAACGCGAGCATCCAGAAGGTGTGGCCGTACCTTGCCCTAGATGGCGCCTTGAATTTTCGTAAGCGGGCGGAAAAAAGAAGGACCGCTGTCTGAGCGCAGCGAGTTTCGGTCCTTCTCCGCCCGGTTACGGAAATTCAAGGAGTCTTTCGCCATCTCGGGCGCGCCTTTCTTTGCTTACTTTCTTTGGCAAGACAAA
>FLYJ01000003.1_pt1 | contig 37351 bp, 33 predicted proteins | sample 1122561 | NCBI WGS metagenome assembly FLYJ01 (sample SAMEA4346788, study PRJEB14843) | hot springs metagenome | biome: Terrestrial Biome; feature: Habitat; material: Sediment | place: India | collected 2012-06-12 | depth 1760 m
TTACTTTCTTTGGCAAGACAAAGAAAGTGACTCAGCCCCGGCAGGGGATGAAACAAGGATGCACCACCAGCAACAAAATCAAACAACAAAACCAACCACCAAACCCCTACTCAATCCTAAGCGCCTCAAACGCCGGATTCCCCTCCGGATACTGAGGCTTCATCCCCTCGAACACCTCCAACAGGATCTCCGCGACCATCAGATTCCGGTGCGTCTTGGAATCCGCGGGGATCACATACCACGGCGCGTGCGGCGTGGCGGTGGCGTTGATCGCCGCCCCGTAGGCCTCCATGTACCCGTCCCACAGCTTGCGCTCTTCCATATCCGCCGGGTCGAACTTCCAGTGCTTGTGCGGATCGTCGATGCGTTCCTGCAGGCGCTTGCGCTGTTCGTCCTTCGAGATGTGCAGGAAGCATTTGACGATGGTCGTGCCGGTATCGACGAGCATCTGTTCAAACGCGTTGATGTGGCCGTAACGGCGCTTGCATTCGGCGGCGTCGATGTCGCCGTGCACCCGCGTGATCAGCACGTCTTCGTAATGGCTGCGGTTGAAGATGACGATCTCGCCGCGGGCGGGCGTCTGGGCGTGCACGCGCCACAGGTAATCGTGCGCGAGCTCTTGCGGCGTCGGCGCCTTGAAGCCGACCACGCGCAGGCCCAGCGGGTCCATGGCGCGGAACACGCCTCGCACGGTGCCATCCTTGCCTGACGTATCCATGCCCTGCAGGATGACAAGCACCTTGCGCCGATGCTCGGCATAGAGAGTGTCCTGCAGCGCATCGAGCCTGGCCGCCACCTCGGCCAGCCGCGCGTTGTCGTCGGACTTGCTGCCAGTGGAGAAAGGCTTGGCGGAGGCATCCAGCTTCGCGATCTTGAACTTGCTGCTGCCGTCGAAGCGATAGTCGTCAAGCCGGTTCGTGCCGTTCGAGCCCACGGTGCCTCCTGTTGTTCTGACGATGCGGCAGCCGGCCGCGCGGTACGGCTTATGCCTGGCGGCCTGCGGGAAGCTTCAGCGCGTCCAGGTCCAGCGTGCCCTCGAACACCGTGGTGGCGGGGCCGGTCATCATCACGGGCAGGCCGACACCGGCCCACGCGATGGTGAGATCGCCGCCGTGCGTAGCCACCTTGACGGGCGAATCGAGCAGCCCGCGCCGGATGCCGGCCACCACGGCCGCACAGGCACCCGTGCCACAAGCAAGCGTCTCGCCTGCGCCGCGCTCGTACACGCGCAGGCGGATGGAATGGCGGTCGACGATCTGCATGAACCCCGCGTTCACGCGACGCGGAAACACCGTGTGCGATTCGATCAGCGGGCCGTCTTCGAGCACGGGAAAGGCCTCGGCGTCGTCGACCACCTGCACGGCGTGCGGGTTGCCCATCGACACGGTGGACAGCCACGCCGTGCGGCCATTGATCTGCAGCGCGTGAAGCGTATCTTCGCCTTCCACGCGCGTGGGCAGGCCGTCCGGCACGAACGGCAAGCGCTCGGCCTCGAACACGGGCGCGCCCATGTCGACGGTCACCTGGCCATCGTCCTGCATCGTGAGCGTGGCGATGCCGTTCATGACTTCCACGCGCACGGTGCGCTTGTCGGTCAGGCCGCGGTCGGTGACGAACTTGACGAAGCAGCGGGCGCCGTTGCCGCAGTGCTCCACCTCGCCGCCGTCGTGGTTGAAGATGCGGTAGCGGAAATCGACGTCGGGCCGTGTCGAGCGCTCGACCAGCAGCAGCTGGTCTGCCCCCACGCCAAAGTGGCGGTCGGCAATGGCGCGCCACTGCTCGGGCGTGAAGTCGATGGGCGTCTGGATGCCGTCGAGCACGACAAAGTCGTTGCCCGCGCCGTGCATCTTGGTGAAGTGCAGTTTCATGGCAGGCCGCGCAGACGCGGCAATGAGCGATCGGAAAGCGACCATTCTAAAGCGAGCCGGGCGGCCGCGGCCGAAGCCGGGAACCGCGGCTCAGTAGATGCCGGGCATGCCCTCGGGCCGGTGCTTGAAGCGCTTGTGCACCCAGTAGTACTCGCTGATGCGCGGACGGATGGCGTCTTCAAAGAAGGCGTTGATGCGGCGCGTGTCGGCGGTCAGGTCGCGGGTGGGGTAGTTTTCCCACGCGGGCAGGATGCGCAGCGCATAGCCCTGGTAATTCGGCAGGATCTCGGTGTACATCGGCACGACCTTGGCGCCCGTCAGCGCCGCCATGCGCGGGATGGCGTTGAGCGTCAACGCCGGCACGCCGAAGAACGGCACGAACTCGGCGTCGCGCTCGCCGAAATCCATGTCGGAGATGAGCTGCAGCGCCTCGCCGCGCTTGAGGGTGCGCATGATCTGGCGGATGTTCTCGCTGCGCTCGAGCATGGTCGCGCCAAAGCGGCTGCGCAGCGTCTTCACGGCGGCGTCCAGCGCCGGATTGGCCATGTGCGTGTACAGCGAACAGCCCGCGTTGCCGACGTTCTTGCGCAAATAGTCGGTGAGCGCCAGCGCGCCGATCTCCACACCCGACAGGTGCAGCGTCACGAGGATATGCGGCTGGCCGTGCAGCGCCGGCAGGTTGGCCCGGTCGTCGATCCTCACCACGCGGTTCAGGCGCTTCTCCGATGCGTACCAGGCAAACGAGCGCTCCGCAAAGCTGCGGAACACCTTGCGGAAGACCTCGTGCGCCAGCGCCTCGCGCTCGGCATCGGACTTCTCGGGAAAGCACGCCTTCAGGTTGGCCAGCACCACGCGGCGCCGGCTGTTCGGAATGCGGTACAGCAGCCCGCCCAGCCCCTCGCCAAAGCGGGCAACAAACCCGTACGGAAAGAAAGACAGCAGCCACAGGAAACCCAGGCCGAGTTTGGCAAAGAAACGTTCCATAAAGTCAGCAGCGTCAGACAGCGGGCGGGGCGTCCACACCCTTTGGCTGCTTGTAGCGGTTATAGCCCCAGAGATATTGCGTCGGCGCCAGGGCAATCAATTGTTCGATTTCGGCATTGATCCGGCCGGCGGCCTGCGCCACGTCTTCGGGCAGCGTTTCTAGCACGCGCATGTGGGCCCGATAGCCTTTGCCGCGCGGCAGGCGCTCGCCGAACATCAGTACGATCGGCGCGCCGGACAGCCGGTGCAGCCGGTGCACCAGCGTCATCGTATACGCAGGCTTGCCGAAGAACGGCGCCCACACGCCTTCGCCGGCAGTGGGCGTCTGGTCGGGCAGGATGCCGACGGCCTCCCCGCGCTTGAGCGCGCGCACCACCATGCGCACGCCGCGCGGGTCGGCCGGCGCCATGTGCATGTTGGGCCGGGTGCGCATGGTCTCGATCCAGGCGCGCAGGCGCTCCTGGTGCGGCGGCTTGAACATCGCCGTGATCGGGCGGCGCTGCGCATACGCCTGCGGCAGCACTTCGAAGCAGCCAAGGTGCGGGGTCAGGAAGATGATGCCGCGGCCGTCCTCGAGCAGGCGTTCGTAGGTCGGCCAGCAATCGTCGAGCAGGCCGGGCGCGACCTTCAGTGAATCCTTGCGCACCCAGAAGTACGGCATCTCGAACACCATGCGGCCCGCGGACCGGCCGGCCTCCTTCAGCATGGCGGGGGTGACGTCGGGATAGGCGTGGCGGAAGTTGGCGATGAGCCGGTCGTGATAGCGCCCCGGCACCTTCGCGGCCAGGGCCCCCAGCCAGCCGCCCAGCGCCTGCAGCCACGACAGCGGCCAGCGTGAAAACAGCCAGAACAGGAAGGTCATGCGTGCGTGCGCGAAAGCAGTGTTGGTCGCAGTCGACAGGGCAGCAGGGTCTTGACAGGCCGTGCTGCGGCCCCAAAAAGTGCCGCGTATAATAGCGCGATTCGCCGAGTTAACTGACAACTTGCGGGGCGAATCCTCGGGCCGGGCCACAAACCTGGGCGAGGCAGCAAAATACCGCTAAAGCGTCGCCGGCCGTGGCACAAACGGATTGGCAACGTGATAGCCAATCTGGAGCTAACAGCCGTGTCAAACGACTTCCTCTTCACCTCGGAGTCGGTCTCCGAGGGCCATCCCGACAAGGTCGCCGACCAGATTTCCGACGCCATCCTCGATGCCATCCTGGCCGAGGACAAATATGCGCGCGTCGCTGCAGAAACGCTGTGCAACACGGGCCTCGTGGTGCTCGCCGGTGAAATCACCACGTCGGCCAACGTCGATTACATCCAGGTCGCGCGTGAAACCATCAAGCGCATCGGCTACGACAACACCGACTACGGCATCGACTACAAAGGCTGTGCCGTACTCGTCGCTTACGACAAGCAATCGCCCGACATCGCCCAGGGCGTGGACCGCGCCTCGGACGACTATCTGAACCAGGGCGCCGGCGACCAGGGCCTGATGTTCGGCTACGCGTGCGACGAGACGCCCGAGCTGATGCCCTTCCCGATCTATTACGCGCACCGCCTGGTCGAGCGCCAGTCGCAACTGCGCCGCGACGGCCGCCTGCCCTGGCTGCGCCCGGACGCCAAGTCGCAGGTGACGGTGCGTTATGTCGACGGCAAGCCGCACAGCGTGGATACCGTGGTGCTGTCGACCCAGCACGCGCCGGAGATGTCGCAGGAGGCCATCCGCGAAGCCGTGATCGAAGAGATCATCAAGCCGGTGCTGCCGTCGCACATGCTGGCCGACACAAAGTACCTGGTGAACCCGACCGGCCGCTTCGTCATCGGCGGCCCGCAAGGCGACTGCGGCCTGACCGGCCGCAAGATCATCGTCGACACGTACGGCGGTGCGGCACCGCACGGCGGCGGCGCGTTCTCGGGCAAGGATCCGTCGAAGGTCGACCGCTCGGCCGCGTACGCCGCGCGCTATGTCGCCAAGAACGTGGTGGCGGCCGGTCTGGCGCGCCAGTGCCAGGTGCAGGTCAGCTACGCGATCGGCGTGGCCCGCCCGATCAACATCACGGTGTACACCGAAGGCACGGGCGTGATCCCGGACGAGCAGATCGCCAAGCTCGTGCACGAGCACTTCGACCTGCGTCCGAAGGGCATCGTGCAGATGCTCGACCTGCTGCGCCCGATCTACGGCAAGACCGCCGCCTACGGTCACTTCGGCCGCGAAGAACCGGAGTTCAGCTGGGAAGCGACCGACAAGGCGCTGCTGCTGCGTGAAGCGGCCGGGCTGGCCGGCGAGCCGGTGAAGGCGCTGGCCTGAGCCTGCGTTCGCCTCAACAAGAAACCGCCCTTCGGGGCGGTTTTTTGTGTCCTGCCCGTTGTCATGAAAAAGGCCACCCGAAGGTGGCCTCTTCATGGAGTGCCGAACCGCAACCTACTGCTGGGCAACCGCCGCGCGAAACGCCGCATCGTCCAGCAAGGCACCGACCAGCTTCCGGTACAGCGCCTCGTACTGGCCGGCTGCCTGCGGGATCGCAGAGACACCCATGAACGGCGAGTCCCACGACGCCTGCGTACGCAGCGCGCGATCGTAGCGGACGGCGCCCGCCCGCGTGACGACGAACCGCGCGGCCAGCGCCGCCTTGCCGGTGCCGACCGGCGCCTCGACCGTGCTGTCGAGCAGCGTGCCGGTGATCACCGCATCCGACCTGGCATCAAGCAGCCCCGCCGATTGCAGCTCCACGCGCAACGTCTCGCGCAGGTATTGCGCGAACGAGCCCGCCACCGGCGAGCGCACCATGTTGCTGCGGATGCTGACACCCTTGTCGATGCTCGCCGACTGCGCCGCATCCAGCGTGAACGTGCCTACTTCGACCGGGCCGATGGCGGGGGTGCCGCCGCGCAGCTTCGCCGCATTCTCGATGGTGGGTTTCGGCGGGCTCATCGGCATCTCGGCGCAGCCGGCCAGCAGCGCGGCGGCCAGCAGCCCGAGGCCGAGCGCGCGCACCGCGCCGGCGTCAGTTGAAGGCCGTGTCATAAGACAGGTCCTTCAGCGCGTTGCTCACCACATCGCGCGTCATCTGCTGGACAGCATCGAGCATCGACGCCGATTTCTGCACGCCCGCGGGCGGATTCGCGTTGCCGATCGTGGTGTGGATAGCGTGGCGCGCCGTCTTGACGATCGGCGTGGTCTGCCCTGCCGGCAGGTAGCTGACCGTGCAGATGTAGCCGTCCGTCACCGCGCTGCCCGCCAGACCGAACGTAAGCCCGGTCACGAAGCCCTTGGCGGCCGGGTTGTCGGTCAGCGGCACATTGTTCAGCGTCACATTGAGCATGCCGACGTTCGGAGTCGGCTCAGTCGAGACCTTGGCGAACAAGCCCGTGTCGGTCACTTCCTTGGCGACGGTATCCTTGAGCAGCGTCGTGGCACGCGGGTTCGGTGCGCCCTTCGTCTGGAACTCGAACACCAGCTGGACCGGTTTCGGGTCTGCAACCTTCTTCATCTCGGACGGCGGCACCAGCTTGGTCGCCGTGTCGACGTAAGTACTTGCGCACCCGGTCAGCAACGCCGCGCCAGCCAGCGCCGCAGCCATGATTACGCGGCGCACCAGCGTCCCGCCCCCAAATCTGCTGTTGTTGTTTTGCATACCCTGATTCTTCTGTGTGGTGGTTTGAACGTCAGTACGGGCAGCTGCGCTTCGTCCGCGCCCGCCGGACGGCGCCCCGGAAGGGCTCAGGGATGCTATCAGAGCGATGTGCCCGGCGCGCCCCTTTCGAAGAAGGGTATGCGAGCCAACCGAGCAACTTCGGTCAGGCGCCCCGGGCCCCTTCCGGCTACCGTATCGCCACCCAGGAGCCCCTTCCAATTGACGACCACCGCCACCGACCGCTACCTCGTCCGCATGCGCGCCGTGCTCGCGCACATCGATGCGCACCTCGAAGACGCGCTGAATGTGGAGCAGCTGGCCGGCGTGGCGGCGTTTTCGAAGTACCACTTCCACCGCCAGTTCACGCTGCTGTTCGGCATGAACGTCGGGCGCTACGTACAGTTGCTGCGCCTGAAGCGCGCCGCGCACCAGCTCGCCTATCGGGACGACGCGTGCATTACCGACATCGCGCTGGCGTGCGGGTACGAGGGGACGGAAGCCTTTGCGCGTGCGTTCCGCAGGCAGGCGGGGCAATCGCCGTCGGACTTTCGCGCCGCGCCGGAGTGGGCGCCCTGGGCCGCCGACCTGCACGCGCTGCGTGCGCTCAGGAGCCAACACATGCCCGCACAACTGCAAACCCAGTCCGTGGAGATTGTCGAACGCGACGCCATACCCGTGGCTGCCATCGAGCACCGCGCAGACCCGGCCGGGCTGGGCGACACCCTCCGCGCCTTCATCGCCTGGCGCCGCGAGCACCGGCTGCACCCGAGCATTTCGGCCACGTACAACATCGTCTACAACGACCCCGACGATGTGCCGCCCGAAGACTTCCGTATCGACATCTGCGCGGCAACGCCAGAGCCCATCGCGCCGAATGCGGCGGGCGTCATGGCCAAGACACTGGCCGGCGGCCGCTACGCCGTACTGCGCCATACCGGCTCCGGCGACACGCTCGGCCAGAGCGTCGCCTCTCTGTATGCCGAATGGCTGCCCGCCAGCGGCGAGGAACTGCGCGATGCGCCGCTGCTGTTCCAGCGCGTGCGCTTCTACCCAGATGTGCCCGAGCACGAAGCCGTGACGGACATCCTGCTGCCGCTCAGATAAGCGCTCAGGCGTCGAGCCGGATCTGGATGCCGGTGGCCGTGTAGACGGCCGTGGCCTTGAAGCCGTCCACCACCACGGAAGCGAACTGCCGGTTCGGGCCCGCGCCGTCGATCACCGCAATGGTGTCGCCCACCTTCGGTGTGTAGCCGTTCACGAACTTCACGTGCAGCGTGCCGCCGGCGATCGTGGTGAGCCCGGCCACGCTGAGCCTGCCCTGGCCGTTCGGGCCGATGGCCAGGTCCAGCGTGGTGCCCTGCAACTGCGTGAACTTGCCGGCAATCGCCACGGCCGCCGGCGCGTTGACGGCCAGCGTGCCGGCACCGAGATAGACATCGCCCGTGCCCAGTGCATTGGCCGACTCGGCCTCCAGCACGCCGCCCGCGATCTGCGTGCCGCCGCTGTAGGTATTGGTGCCCGCCAGGCGCAGCGTGCCGGTGCCCTGCAGCGTCAGCTTGCCCGCGCCCGAGATGGCGTTGCGCCACGTGTCGGCCGCGTTGAAACCGCCCAGGGTCGCGTCCATCGACACGACCACGTTGCCGTTGAAGGCGCCGTAGCCATCGGCGGCAGCAAACAGGTTCAGGCGGCCCCAGCCTTCGGCATCATCGAGCACGGGGTAGCCGGAGGGCAGCTCGGTGGTCTTGAGCACCACGCGGCGCTGCTCTGCGCTCAGGTATGGGAAGCGCGTTTCCAGCAGCACCTCGGCGCCCTTGGGCACCACCGGCGCAAGCGCCGTGCTGCCGATCGGCGTGAAGCCGAAGGTCATGCGGCGCGTGAAGTTGGCCTGGTTGGTGGCGTAGTCGGCAAAGCGATCGGTGGCGGGCGTGCCGGACTGCGCAAGCGCCGGGAAGCTCGTGGCGTCGGTGCCCGTCTGCGCCATCAGGCCGGCGTGGGCCTGCCGGAATGCATCTGCCTTCAGCGTGGCGTTGGCCGGGTCCGCCAGGTTGGCCGCCGCCGCCGCAATGCCGAGCATGCGCCCAGACATCACGTCCAGCGGCGAGTGCATGCCGGCCAGGATGCGGTTCTCACCGAGCTCCATGCCGCGCGCGAGCATCTGCTGGAAGCGCTCGGGCACCAGGTAGGCCATCGCCACGGCATCGCGCATGGCTTCCGCCGAATGGCCGCTGATGAAGCCACCATCGGTGGCGGGCGTGGGGCTTTCGGCCGGCACCAGCGTCGGCACGACGACCACGCTGCTGCTCCATCGATACGGCCGCGCATATTTGTAGAAGCGCTTGGCCGGCTCGGTCGAGGCGTTGTTGCCGAGCGTGTTGATCAGGTCGACGACCTTGCCGAACGCCGTGTTGCCGCCCGCGGTGCCCACGCCCGTGTTGTTGCCGCTATCGTTGTAGAGCACGGTGCTCGCGTCCGCCGGGATGGTGGTGATGGACGTGGTCTGCTGCGCCAGCGTGCGCCAGGCCGCTGTGAGCGGCCCCATGCCGTCGGTCACGCTGTAGCCCTTGCCGCGGCGGTCGTCAAAGTAGGCCGCATCGGCCTGGGCCTGCGTGCGGTTGGTCGTCGCGTTCACCACGTATTGCACGTTTGCGTTCAGGACCGGCAGATTGAGCGGTGTGCCGCCCGGCGTGCCGTCGTTGGGCAAGCCCGTCCAGCTGGAGGCCACCACCGCCGGAAACGCCCCGTTGGCCGGCGCGTTCACGCCCGCGTCGACGATCTCCGTGAGCGGCTGCCACAAATCGAGGAACCGCGTGAACAGCCGCACCCCGGCATTGGTGCCGAGCGTGGCGTACCGCGCGTCGCCGCGCTGGTTCGTGGCGATGTTGTCCACAAAGGGCGGCACCCCGCTGGGCGCGGCGGCCGTGTCGACGAAGCCCGGGTCTGCCGGGGGTGCCGGAATGGCCTGTGTGGCTACCGGCGTGCTGGCAGGTGTGTCGTCGCCGCCACCGCAGGCAGCGAGCGCGAGCACCGCGGACAGCGCCACCAGGCTGGCATACACGCGCGGGCGGACAACAACGGAGCGGGCGAGAGAAGACATGGTGCAGGCGGGCCGTCGGCCAAAGAGACGCTGGAAGCCCGGCAGTCTCGGCCCAGCGTGTGAAACGCGCGTGACGGCTGCGTGACAAACGTGCGCGCCGCTGCACCACCTCAAGGCACGGCGCGTAAGGGCAGAGGCAGCGGCCGGTTATGTCACAGCGTGATAGAATCGCCGGCTGCATTTTTGTGACTTCTGGTGAAGCCTCGCGCGTGTTCACGGGCCATCGCCGTCCCGTCGACCATGTCCGCCCCGTTCCTGCCCCCCGCCCTGCGCCGCTGGCTCCATAGCTTTGTCCCCGCCCCCGTCACGGTGCGCTGGAGCGAGCGCGTGCGCTCCGCCGTCGGCGCGCTCGTCGGCATTCTCTTTACGGGCACGATGATGAAGCTGGTGCCGGGCGCACCGACGCTGATCCCGCTGCTGGTGGCACCCATGGGCGCCTCGGCCGTGCTGCTGTTCGCGGTGCCGGCCAGCCCCCTGGCGCAGCCGTGGTCGATCATCGGCGGCAACCTGGTGGCGGCCACCGTGGGCGTGACGTTCGCGCTGCTGGTCGATGATCCTGTGATTGCCTCGGCGCTGGCCATCTCGGCGGCCATTGGCGGCATGTTCGCGCTGCGCTGCGTGCACCCGCCCTCGGGCGCGGTGGCACTCACGGCGGTGATCGGCGGGCCGGCCGTGCATGCGCTGGGCTATCGCTTCGTGGCCGAGCCGATCCTGATCCAGTCGGCGCTGCTGCTGGTGGGCGCGCTGGTGTATCACGCCGCCACGGGCCACCGGTATCCGCACGCGCAGCGCCTGCCCGCCGCAGAGCGCCCGCCCACCGCCGCCGGCTTCACCCGCGCCGACATCGTCGCCGCGCTGCGCCGCCAGAGCGAGCTGCTCGACATCGACCCGGAAGACATCGAAGCCGTGCTGCGTGAGATGCAGCTCCAGGCCTACACGCGCACGTTCCAGGCGCTCACCTGCGCCGACATCATGACCCGCCCGGTGGTGACGGTGACGGCCAACACGTCGATCCCGCGCGCGCTGCAATTGCTGCGCCAGCACGGCTTCAAGGCGTTGCCGGTGGTGGACGACAGGCAGCACGTGGTCGGCATCGTCACCCGCACCGACCTGCTGGGCCTCGCCCCCGCCGACCTGCGCCAGACCCTGCGCCGGTGGTTCAGCATCGGCGCGCTCACCCCGCCGCGCGTGGCCGACCACATGAAGACGCGCGTGCAGACGATCCCGGCCAGCGCGTCGATGTCGGATCTCGTGCCGATGTTTGCCAGCGCCGGCCACCACCACATTCCCGTGCTCGATGCCGACGGGCGGCTGGCCGGCATCGTCACCGAGTCCGATCTCGTGGGCGGGCTGTACCGCCAGGCCAACATCGAGCCGCACCCCACGCAGACGGCGCAGCGCGCCTGAGGCGCCCGGCCGGGCATCGTCAGGTCGTCAGACCGCGTCGATGGGCGTGTCGCGAAACACGCTCAACTGCTCGGCGGCCGCCGAATACGCCACCAGGCGCGGGTAGTCCGCCGCCGGCACGCGGTCGGCCACCATCAGCTGGATGAAGGCCCACGACACGGCCACCGTCACACCGGCCTGCGTGAGTTCGCCGGCCTCCACCGGCAGCGGTACGTCCTTCCACTCGGCCTCCAGCGCATCCACTGCGGCCAGCAACTGGCTGTGCACGCGCTCCACCCACGGCCCGTGCACCTTCTCGGTCGGGCGCAGGTTGTGTTCGTAGACGATCTGCACGGCCTTCTCGCAGGCGGCCAGCGCCAGGCCGACGACCCGCAGCGCGTGCTGGCGCCGGGCAATCTCGGCGGGCATCAGGCTGCGGCCGGCCACACATTCCGCGTAGTCGATGATGAGCGTCGAATCCATCAGCACCGTGCCGTCGTCGCACACGAGCGTGGGCGCCTTCACCACCGGGTTGATCTCGCGAAAGCGGTCGACATGCCGGAAGACCGACACCGACGCATGCTCGAACGGCACGCCGAGCAGCTTGAGCGAAATGGCCGTGCGGCGCACGTAGGGGGAGTCGAGCATGCCGATCAACTTCATGGGTTCTCCTGGTGTGTGTGAAAGGGACGTCCATGATAGTCAGCCATGGCCGAGCGCGCTGGCTGCCTTGGGCACGTTTCCTGCGTCCGCGGCATCCACCGGTGCCGCCCCGTGCACCCTGCGAGCGGTATGCAGCTGGGTGCGTGCGTTTCTAAAATGCCTTCACGTTCATTGCAGTGACTCGGCCACACAGGAGACCCTATGCCGTTTCTCGCGCATCACCATGACTGCCCCGGCTGGAACGGTGAGATGGCGCAACGTGTGCTCGCATTCGATTGGTCGGCGACGGAGCTTGGCCCCATCGACGCCTGGCCGCACAGCCTGCGTGCGGCCGTGCAGATGGTGCTGGCCAGCCCGGTGCCCCTCGTCATGCTCTGGGGCAAGCATGGCTACATGATCTACAACGACGCGTATGCCGGCTTTGCCGGCGGCCGGCACCCGTATCTGCTCGGCTGCCCGGTCGAACTCGGCTGGCCCGAGGTGGCGGATTTCAACCGCCACGTCATGGAGGTCTGCCTGGCCGGCGGCACGCTGTCGTACCGCGACAAGGAACTCGTACTGCTGCGCAACGGCCGGCCCGAAGACGTCTGGATGGACCTCTACTACAGCCCGCTGCCCGATGACGACGGCAATCCGGCGGGCGTGCTCGCCATCGTGGTGGAGACCACCGAGCGCGTGCTGACCGAGCGCGAGCGCCAAGCCGCGGAGCAATCGCTGCGCCAGCTGACGGAAACGCTGGAACAACGCGTGGCCGACGCGCTGGCTGCCCGCGCCGAGGTGGAAGCGCAGTTGCGCCAGGCGCAGAAGATGGAAGCCATCGGCAGCCTGACCGGCGGCGTGGCGCACGACTTCAACAACGTGCTGCAGGTGATTGCCGGCAACCTGCAGATGCTGGCCGTGGAAGCCCCGGAGAGCCCCCGCATCCAGCATCGCATTGCCGCCGCCAACCGTGCCGTGCAGCGCGGGGCGACGCTCGCCGCGCAATTGCTGGCGTTTGCGCGGCGGCAGCCCTTGTCGCCGGCGGTCATCGAGCCTGCACACCTCATCCAGGGCATGAGCGAAATGCTGCACCGTGCGCTGGGCGAAACCGTCAAGGTCGAAACCCGGCTCGCCGACGATCTCTGGAACGTGCTGGCCGACCGCAACCAGCTCGAAAACGCGCTGCTCAACCTGGCGATCAACGCGCGCGATGCCATGCGCGGCGGCGGCGTGCTCACCATTGCGGCCAGCAACGTCACGCTCGACCGTACGCAGGTGCAGAGCCATGAGCTCGATGCGCTGGCGCCGGGCGACTACCTCGTGTTCTCCGTCACCGACACCGGCGTCGGCATGCCGCCAGAAGTGATCGAGCACGTCTTCGAGCCGTTCTTCACGACCAAGCCCGACGGCCACGGCACGGGCCTCGGCTTGAGCATGGTGTTCGGCTTCGTCAAGCAGAGCGGCGGGCATGTCGTCATCCGCAGCCAGGTCGGAAAGGGGACGACGGTGCAGCTGTACTTCCCCCGCTGCACCGAGGCCGCCCCGGCCGACACCCCCGGTGCACACGAAGCCACCGCCGCGCCCGTCCCCCAGGGCGGACGCGAAACCATTCTCGTGGTGGAAGACGACACCGACGTGCGCTGCACGGCCGTCGACATGCTGACCCAGCTCGGCTACCGCGTGCTGACCGCCCCCAACGGCGACGCCGCGCTCGAGCTGATGAACAGCGACACGCACATCGACCTGCTGTTTACCGATGTGATCATGCCGGGCGCCATCAAGGGCGGCGAGCTGTCGATCCGGGCCGCGCAGCGCGTGCCGCCGCTGCCGGTGCTGCTGGCCTCGGGCTACACGCGCGACGAGGTCGTGCGTGACGGCCGGCTGCCCGCCGGCGTCACACTGCTGGGCAAGCCGTACCGCCGCGACGACCTGGCCCGCCTCGTGCGCAGCGTGCTCGACAGCCACCGCGGCGCCCAGAAGACGACACCGGCCCCCGTGCCCGCCGCCCTGGCCGCCGCCAGTACAGCACCGCACGCCGACATCAGCGTCGCACGCCCCGCCGCCAGCCCGACGCTGCTGCTGGTGGAAGACGACGCCGCCTCGCGCGAGGCCATGCACGAATTGCTCACGGGGTTCGGCCTGCACTGCATGGCCGCCGCCAACGCCGAAGACGCCCTGGCCCTGGCCAGCACGCGCCCGTTCCACGTGCTGCTGGCGGACCTGACCCTGCCTGGGCAATCCGGCGCCGACCTTGCCCGCGCTCTGGTGCGCCGTCAGCCGACGATGCAGGTGATCCTGATGTCCGGCTACGGCACGCACGCCGAGATCGGCGAGCCGATTGCGGGGGCCCGGCTGCTAGGCAAACCCGTCGATCTGTCGGCCCTGCAGCAGGCCCTGGCGCCCTGGCTGAGCGCCGGCCCGCCGCGCAGCGCGACGCACGCGGCATAGTGGCCGCGGTGCGCCCCAGCCGATTGCAGTACGGCAGTGCCTGCGTGCCAACGTAGGCGCCGCACCTACACCGGCAGGAAACGCACCATCCGGACTTCGTCGGCATAGCCCTGCGCAGACTTGAGCGCGCGCGGCTGCAGGCCGTACGCAGTGAAGCCGCATTGCGCATACAAGGCCAGCGCCGCCGCGTTGGTGCGCACGACGGACAGGGTGAGCTGTTCCACCCGGCCCGTGGCCGCCGCCACGATGCCGTCCATCAGCGCCCGGCCCACACCGCGGCCCCGCGCCCGTGGCGCCACGTAGCCCCCCCCACAAACCCCTTCTGCGCGTGCCTGGCGCCGGTCTGCGCCTTGAAGCCGACCATGCCGGCGATGCCTGCGCCGTCATACGCGCCCAGCACCACCGACGTCGCCAGCCGCTTGGCAAACGCTTGCCAGGCCAGGGGGCCTCAGCGGCGTACGTCGAACCAAAGGCCTCCGGTGCACCCTGCAGCGCTGCAAGACGGATGGCGCGGCAGTCGGCCACATCGGCGGTGGTGCGAGGACGGATGGCAATGCTGCAGGGCGAGGTGGACATGGCAAGACGTGAACGCGCGCAAACCCTGACGAGTGCCAGTATCGCGCCGAATGCGCCGCTCTACCACGCGCGCTGGCGTGCACCTACAGCCGCGCCTCCGTCCATGAGGCCGAGGACCTTGTCGGCGGATTGGCCTATGTCGGCACCCCATTGCGCGTTTCTATGCTTGCCGTAAGCGCGGGTCTACGCAACACGTGACACCGACAACGAGGGGGAATCATGGCCAAGCTTTTCACAGCCCAAGCGGCACGCATCTGCAGCGCAACCGGGCAGCCCTCGCCGGCCCCGATTCCTCCGGCGCAGCGACGCACACACGGCCTGCAAGGCGCGGCGCTGGTGATGGCCGCAGCGCTGTCGGTCGGGCTCACGGCCTGCGGTGGCGGCGACGACGGCGGTACCACGCCGCCCACCGGCAACAACGCACCGGCGCCAACCCCCACGCCAACGCCAACACCTGCGCCAACACCTGCGCCTGCACCGAGCCCGGCACCGGCCCCCACGCCCACACCCGTACCTGCCACCTATTCCGTTGGCGGCACGGTCAGCGGCCTGGCCGCCGGCAAGAGCGTCACGCTGCTCAACAACGGCGGCGATGCGGTGACGGTCGGCGCCAACGGCAGCTTCCAGTTTCCGACCAGGCTTGCGCAGGGCAAGCCGTATGCGGCCACGGTCGGCACGCGGCCCTCGGGCGAGAACTGCACCGTCGCCAACGGCACCGGCACGGTCGGCACCGCCAACGTGACCAACATTGCCGTCACATGCACGCTGCGGCCGCTGTTCGGGTATGCGGTGAACTCGCTCGACGGCACCGTCTCGGCCTACACGTTGGACGCCACCACCGGCCTGCCCACGCAGATCGGCTCGACCGCCGTATCCGTGGGGAACGAGCCGCTGTCGCTCACGATCGATCCGGCGGGCAAGTTCGTCTACGTGGCCAACGCCAACGACAACACCGTGACGACGCTGTCCATCAACCAGACCACCGGCGCGCTCACCGTGGTGGGCTCGCCCACGCCCACCGGCAGCCAGCCCTACAGCATTACGCGCACGCCCAGCGGCAAGTTCGTGTACACCGCCAATTTTGGAGACAACACGCTCTCGGCGTTCTCGGTCAACACGACGACGGGCGCGCTCTCATCGCCGGCGACGGTGATCCCGGCCGGGGTCAACCCGTACACCATCGCCATCAACAGCGCTGGCACGTTCGCGTATGTCGTCAATGCCGACACCGCCAACACAACGGGCACGGCCATGGCGTTTGCCATCAACAGCACCACGGGCCTGCTCACGCAGGTGGGAAGCACCGTCACGGCGGGCAGCGTGCCGCAGTACATCACCCTCACGCCCGACGGCAAGTTCGCCTACGTTGCCAACTCCGGAGACAACACGCTCGGCGTGTACAGCATCGATGGCACCGGGGCGCTGACCGCATCGGGCTCGCCCGTGACGGCAGGTACCAACCCCTATACGATGGCCGTGTCGCCGGCGGGCAACTTCCTGTACGTGGTCAACATCCTCAGCAACAACGTGAGCGTGTTCTCCATCAACGCCGCCAACGGGGCGCTCACGCTGGTCGACACCACCGCCACGGGCGCCAACCCCGTCACCATCGTCATCAACCCGGCCGGCACGTTTGCCTACGTGGTGACGGCCAATGACAACACCGTCACCGCATACAGCATCAACGCCACCACCGGCAAGCTGACGGCCGTGCCCAGCGGCACCGCGGCCACGGGCCTGCTGCCGCGCGGAATGGCGCTGGTGGCCGTGCCCTGAGCCGCACTTCAGCGGCCTGCAGAAGCGCCAAGCCCCTTGCTCGCACAAGGGGCTTTGTGCGCCGGGCGCGCAGACAGCGCGGCCAGCCATCGCAAGTCAGCCGAGGCGCTTTCCGGCGCTACTGCACCGCCCCAATGAACGCCGCCAGCTCCGCCGTCTTCGGGTTGGCGAACACCTCCTTGGCGGGGCCGCTTTCATGGATCAGCCCCTGGTGCATGAACACGAGCTGATCGCCCACATCGCGCGCGAAGCGCATCTCGTGCGTGACCATGATCAGCGTCATGCCTTCGGCGGCCAGTTGCTTCACCACGGCCAGCACCTCGTTGACGAGCTCCGGGTCGAGCGCCGACGTGATCTCGTCGCACAGCAGCACCTTCGGCTGCATGGCCAGCGCGCGCGCAATGGCCACACGCTGCTGCTGGCCGCCGCTGAGCTGGTCGGGGTACGCATCAAACTTATCGGCCAGGCCCACCTTGGTCAGCATCTGGCGCGCGAGGTCATTGGCGTCGGCCTTCCTCATGCCCTTGACCACCACGGGTGACAGCGCCACGTTCTCGCCCGCCGTCAGGTGCGGAAACAGGTTGAACTGCTGGAACACCATGCCCACGTTCAGGCGCAGCGCGCGCAGTTGCGCGGGCGTGGCCTGCGAGCCCTTGAGCACCGCGTTGTCGACCACGATCTGCCCGTCGTCGATGGCCTCCAGCCCGTTGATGGATCGCAGCAGCGTGCTCTTGCCCGAGCCGCTGCGCCCGATGATGGCGACCACCTGGCCGCTTTCCACGCGCAAGTCCACGCCCTTGAGCACATGGTTGTTGCCGTAATGCTTGTGTACGGCGCACAGATCAACGAGCGGCATAGAGCTTCTTTTCCAGATGAGAGGCACAGAGCGACAGCGGCCAGCACAGCACGAAATACCCCAGCGCCACCAGCCCATAGATGAGGAACGGCTGGAACGTGGCATTGGCCAGCACCGAGCCCAGCTTGGACAGATCTTCAAACCCGATGATGGACGCCACCGCCGTGCCCTTGACGATCTGCACCGAGAACCCGACCGTGGGCGCAATCGACAGGCGCACCGCCTGCGGCAGCACCACATGCCGCATCTGCTGGAAGTAGCCCATCGCCAGGCTGGAAGACGCTTCCCACTGCCCACGCGGGATGGCCTCCACGCAGCCGCGCCACACCTCGGCCAGGTAGGCGCTGGTGTACAGCGTCAGGCCGATGGCGGCGGCCGTCCACGGCGACATCTCGAACCCCGCCATGGACGCCCCGAAGAACACCAGGAACATCTGCATGAGCAGCGGCGTGTTCTGGAAGACCTGGATGTACGCCTTGCTCACGCGCTGCAGGCTGGCGTTGCGGCCCACGCGTGCAAACAGCACCGCCAGGCCAGCGGTGCCGCCCAGCACAAAGGCCATGAGCGACAGCACCAGCGTGGCAAGCAGGCCCTCGCCAAGCTTGAGCAGGATGGGCAACAGAGGGATATCGGCGATCATGCGGCGGTCTCCGCAGGCGTGGTCGCAACGGTGCGCACGGCAGCGGGTGCCGCGGGCGCCCGGCGCACCACCACAAAGCGCTGCCCCACCCACGCCAGCAACTGGCGCAGCAGCAAGGCCAGCGCGAAGTACAGCGCGGTGACGATCAGGTACGTCTCAAACGCGCGGAAGTTGCGCGACTGGATGAAGTTGGCGGCAAACGTCAGGTCCTGCGCGGCGATCTGCGAGACGACCGACGTGCCCAGCATCACGATCACGATCTGGCTGCTCAGCGCGGGCCACACCTTCTGCAGCGCCGGCCGCAGCACCACGTGCCGGAAGATCGCCCAGCGGCCCATGGCGAGCGCGCTGGCCGCTTCCAGCTGGCCGCGCGGCGTCTCCTGGATGCCCGCGCGCACGATCTCGGTGATGTACGCGCCGAGGTTGACCACCGTGGTGAGCAATGCGGCCTGCCACTCGTTGATCTGCACGCCGAGCGACGGCAAGCCGAAGAACACGAACATCAACTGCACGAGAAACGGCGTATTGCGGATGGCCTCCACGTACACCTTGAAGAGTGCGTTGAACGGCCGGAGGCGCCACGCGCGGCACACGCCCCCGGCGATGCCGATGGCGCCGCCCGCCAGCGCGCCCGCCGCCGTGAGCGCGAGCGTAAAGCCCACACCCTGCGCCAGCTGGCCGCTGTAACCGAAGACCGCGCCAAAGTCGAATTGATAAGCCATAGAAAGATCCCGGATGCCGGGCCGCCGCACGTGGCCGCTGGTGTGCGGCCCATGCGGATGCGGCGTGCTTACAGTTGGGTGGGCAGCGGCATCTTGATCCAGCGCTGCGACAGCTCGTTCAGGCGCCCGTCCGTCTTGAACTTGGTGATGGCGGCGTTCACCTTGTCGAGCAGCGCGGTTTCACCTTTGCCAACGCCCACATAGCACGGCGTGTCTTCCACGGGGAACTTCAAGTCGAGCTGGCGCAGGCGCGTGCGCTCGTTGACCGCGTTGGCCACGATGTTGCCCAGCGTGACGAGCTGCACCTGGCCGATCAGGTAGCTCTGCGCAGTGGCGTTGTTGTCTTCATAGCGCTTGATGGTGGCGGAGGCCGGCGCCAGCGCCGTGAGGGCGAGGTCTTCCGTCGAGCCGCGCGTCACGCCGATCGTCTTGCCGGCCAGGTCTGCAGGCTTCTTGATCGACATATCCTTCGGGCCGTACACGCTCTTGGGGAACGGCGCATACGCCTGCGTGAAGTCGATCACCTTCGCGCGCTCGGGGTTCTTGCCGAGGCTCGAGATGACGATGTCCACCTTGCCCGTGGTCAGGAACGGAATGCGGTTGGTGCTCGTCACGGGCACCAGTTCGGCCTTCACGCCGAGCTCTTTGGCGACGAGGTTGGCCATGTCGATGTCATAGCCCTGCAGCTTGAGATCCGGACCGAGCGAGCCGAACGGCGGGAAGTCGTTCGGGATCGCCACGCGGATCACGCCGGCCTTCTGGATGTTGGCGAGCGCATCGGCATGTGCCGGGCGGCCGGGCAGCAGCGCAGCGACCGCGCTGGCCGCCATGGCGGCGTAGAGGAACGTGCGGCGCGACGTGGAGCGCAGGGTGTGGCGGACGGCAAAGCGGGTCATTCAAATACTCCTTCAGATGCAGAAATGGAGACGAGGCGAAAGGAAATCGGGGCGTAGCGCAACGGCTCAGGCAAAGGCTCCGGCGCTGGATGCTGCGAAGGCTGCGGCGCGCTCAGGTCGATGCCGCTGCGGCGTGCGGCGGATAGAAGGTGGGCGCGCATGGCCTCTGCGCTGGCGGCGGCATCGCCTGCGGCAATGGCCTGCACGATGGCGTCGTGCTCGTGCGCGGGGTGGTCGTCTGCGCCATTGCGCGCAAACGGCAGGCGCAGGCTGTGGCCGATGGCGTGCTCCAGCTGGCCCGCCATCGCCATCAGCCCCGGGTTGCCCGACAACTGCGCGAGCAGCAGGTGGAAGTGCAAATCCGCCTCGGCCGCGCTCAGCAGGTCATTGCGCGCCAGCGCATGGGCCAACTGCTGTTGCAGCCATTGCAGGTGGCGCAGGCCGGCGGCATGCATGCGGGCGGCGGCCAGCGCTGTCCAGCCGGGCTCGAGCACCAGGCGCAGGTCGATCAACTGACGCGGCGACAGCGTGCCCAGCGCCGGCGTGGCAAACGAGCGGTGCATGCGCTCGGCACTCGCCCCTTCTGCGCCAAACTTCTGGCCGCGCACCACAACGCCGCGGCTGGGCAGGATGTCGACCAGGCCCAGCGTCTCGAGCACCGTCAGCGCCTCGCGCAACGACGCGCGGCTCACGCCCAGGCTTTCTGCCAGCTCCCGCTGCGGCGGCAGGCGGCTGCCGCTCGGGTAATCGCCGCTGAGGATGCGCCGCTGAAGTGCCTGCGCGACGGAGGAGGGAATGCTGTGCATGGGCCGGATTGAAGAAAGACACGGTCGTGGTCTGACCGGTCGCCCACCGCTTATGCGAGTTTTGTGCCATGCAGCAATGTGCGGTGTGCGGGGCCGACGTGCGAGCGGTTGATTGCCTGGGCTGCGCTCTCGAGCGAGGGCTGCGCTGCGGGACGGGGCAGCGAAAGCTTGCAGTTGGTGCGCAATGGCACCGGTTTGGACCGACCGCCGTTTGGGGCAAGCGAAGCCCGGCCACGCATTGCGGAGGCAGCGCAGCCGCGCCGCTATCGTGCCGTCACCAGAAGCGGGACCACAGCGGCCGCGATAGACAAGTTGTGGCCATGCCGCCTACCGCGCCCACGCGCGGCAATGCTCGAGATACTGCCGTTCGTGCAGGCCGATCAGATCGACAATCGACGTCCAGAGCCAGAACGGTGCGTCGATCGATTTGCCATGGCGTGACTTCAGATCGCGGCGCCATGCGAGTGCGACATCGCGCGGCATCTGCTGCCCATGCGCCAGGCCGACCACGTGGCCGAGGTACGTCGCCAGCGATACGGCGTCGCGGGTGCCCAGCGTTTCGACGTCGAGCTTGAGGTCTTGCGGCAGCAGCTCGCGCACGAAGAAGCTTGTGCCAAGCATGCGCACCCACGCCATGCGGTTGCCCAACTCGGGGCAGACGTGGCGCGCCCCGGTAACCACGCGTTCGCCGTTGTGCCGCGGCATGTCTGCACCCGGTGCGCGAGGTGCGGCGGGCGCCACGGCCTCCTTGAAATCGAGCAGGCGATACGGGCGTTCGGCACACCCCTTGGCCGAGACCAGCACCGCATAGCGCCCCTTGCCGAGCGAGCTGCAGCCCTTGACCCAATAAGCCGCGTCGACGATTTCCGCATCGTCCCGATGGCTGCCGTAAAGATGACCGACCAGCTCCAGCAGCCCGGGCTCATGCGTCAGCCGCTTCAGTTCGCGCTGCTCTTCACGCGCCAGCGGCCAGAAGCGCTTGCCCAGCGGGATCGTGGGCGACGCGTCTTCCAGCCGGTCGCGGGCGAGCTGCTTCCACGTGCGCGCCGTGGCGGCCTTCATGGCGGTATGCACAGCGGCCGGCCGCTCGGGCCGCGACATGCCGCCGTCGGGATCGATGCCGTCCAGATAGCCCGTCATCAGGCCTTCGACCATGCGCGCGGTGACGATGCCGGGCAAGTCTGAACCGCGCGCCGCCGTAGCGAGGGACACGCCCAGCCGGATGAGGTCGTGCGCAGGATTGCCGATGACCGTCTGATCGAGATCCCGAATCTGGATGCTCGTGCTGCCCCGCATGTCGCCAATAGGCCCGAGATTGCCGACATGGCAGTCACCGCAGATCCAGATGCTGGGCCCTTCGGGCAGCAGGTGTGGCTGCACCGTGGCCAGCCATTCGTAGAACTTCTCGGTATTGCCGCGCACGTAGCTGTGCACCGACCTGGCCATCTTTGCCTGCCGCAGACGCATGAGGACCGGGCCACGGTCTTGGGGCTTGACGGCTTTGGTGGGGCGCTTTTGCTCGGGCATGCCTGCCTCCTGTTGTGTCATGGGACATGCAGGTGCATGTTTCTATGCCGTAGCAGTAAAGGGGCCTGCATGGTGTGGGCGGCTCGGCCATGGCGGAGCCGCCTGCGGTGGGCGAGCGGGAATACGTTCAGCGTTACGGAAGCGGCAAGCACAAGGCGTTGATCGAGCCGGAGCCGGTGCGCGCTACGGTGACTTGGTTGCCTGGGTATCGGAGAGAGGGGCGTCACGGGCGTTAATCGGACCTGGCATTCCCGCCCGTCACGGGAATGCGTCAATCTGTTGTTATTGGCTGTAGCCACGCCGCTCTATGGCGGCTAGCACGTCCCACGATTGCGGATCGACATCGCGGCCCCCGAGCGACATCGATACGTACGCATCAATCGCATCCATAAAGCCTTTGATGAAGGCCGGCGGGAACGCGTGTGCGGAGAGGTGTTGAAGCTCCTCACGCAGCATGCCCGGGCGGCATTGGCCGTGGCTGCGCATGGCGGCGCGTGTGCGCCTGAGATACGCCTGCGCTGCGATTGCGCCGTTCAGGTAGGTGCGGTTTTTGGTGAGCGTGCCTGCGTCAGACGACGTGGGCGCGTGCGTGGCTGGTTCAGGCGGAGATGGATAAGACGCGGGGCGGTGCCCGCTTTCGACAGGTGGCATGTCGGCCTCTCTAAGTTGCAGTGGAGGCACGCCGTTCGTCGCCAGACGAGGGTGGCGGGCCTGACGGCGGGGCTGGCGAACCGGCCCTTAGAGAACGACCGGCAGACCCGAAGGTCTCCCCGCCCGGCCCGCCATAAACAACACAAGCGAGCAAGAGCGGACCATCGCTTGCGCGATAGCCTCTCTAAGAACTGCTATGCAGGTCGCCAAACCCGGCTGCCGTTGGTGCGGCAGCGCTGGGGATTATACGAAAGCGAAGCGCAAAAGCAGCCCCTAATTTCCGGCGGGAAATGTGCACACGGATTGAAGACGCAGGGCTTGCGCAACGGAGGGCACCGCTCAGCGGGGACTAGCGTGACATAAAATGGGCACAAAAATTTACAGCCAATCCGGGGGGATTGCATGCTGCCCAGTAACGACCAGGAGACCGTTCAGCCCAAGGCTGCAACGGCGACCGAGATTCCCGAGTTCGTCATCGGGAAGGCCTACAACCGCAAAAAAGAGATCACGGGAAAGTTCGGAGGCAGCGGCCAAAGCGGCATCGCGCCCTCCCGACAATCCCCGGCCATCTTTCTATTCACGGGGACTGGCGAGCAGCACGGCTACAAAGACGAGTTCGACGCATTTGGTTACCTGCACTACGTTGGTGAGGGACAGCTGGGCGATATGAAGATGACGAAGGGCAACCTCGCCATTGCCTCTCACGCGAAGGACGGCCGCGCACTGCATGTCTTTCGGATGACCGGCAAGGGGAAGCCTTGCGTCTACTTGGGCGAGTTCGCTTGTGACTCGCACTTCATCAAACGAGACGTGGACCGCAACGGAACGGAACGAGATGTGATCGTGTTTCGGCTCATGCCGGTATCGAACACGCTGCGTCGCGAACTTGACGATCTGCCCGAGCCAGACGACGGCGGCACGACGAAGGCCGAGAGCCCGCCAGCGGACCTGTCGGCGTTGAGGCAAGCGGCGATTGCTGCATGTCAGCCCAGTGGCCCCATCGCAGACCCGAAAGAGACTGTGCGGATGGCATACCAGCGCAGTGCCCGCGTTAAGCGATATGTCTTGGCGCGGGCGCAGGGCCACTGCGAACTTTGCGAGGCGCCGGCACCGTTCAATCGCAAAAGCGACGGCACACCGTATCTCGAACCGCACCACATCAACAGGCTTTCCGATGGTGGACTGGACCACCCGAAGTACGTCGGTGCCATCTGCCCTACGTGTCACCGCCTGATTCACTTTGGCGAGAACGGCCAACACCGAAACGACGAGCTACGCGCTCGCATCGCGGCAAAGGAAGCGCCGTTCGGCGGCGGCAACGCTCACTAGCTTTCTGTCAGTCCCGCACCATCGACGGCCTGAGACTAGCGCTCCACCGTCAGACCGTGGAGCGCCACTCTCAAAGAGTCGCGCTTCAGCCTAAAACGGTGAAGCTCGAGCCTCCGACGGTCGCACTTCACCCTCAAACACTGAAGTCTCACTGTCTGAGGGTGGAGGTAGTCACCCCCGAACACTAAAGCGGGAGTGTTTGAGCCTCGCACTCCACCGTTTGGCACTGAAACGTCACGCTTTGAGAGTCAGGCTCGACTCTCAAACACTCGAACTCGACTGTCCATGAGTCGAGCGTCACTCTCCAACACTGAAACGAAACAGGCGATGACCAAGCGGTTTGCTTCGGAGCACGCCGGTCCAATTGTCAAATGTCGCCGCTTGCATTGCTACCAAGGCCGCGGCACGCCAATCTCGCCCGGTTGTGCCAACCGGCATAACGTTGCCAACCAAAAAGGATTGCAATGTCACAAAACCTGATTTCGTTTCAGCCAAGCCCTGCGGACCTGACCGCCGTTGACGCGGCACTGAAGACACTGGAAGAGAAGCTCGCTGGTCTATCGGTCGAGCAACGCAGCACGCTCATGAAGATGGGCGACAAGTCGGAAGCGTTTTGCCGTAAGGCTGTGGAAGTGTTGGGTAACAACCCGGGCGTGTTGCCGGCTAACTTCAGCCTTGCTGAGCTGCGCCGCGACCTTGCTGGCTTTGACACGCTCCGCCTCGCTTGGTCCGTGTTGAGAAGCTTTACGAGCGGATGCGCGAGTCGCAGCTGGGGCTCGGCAGCGATTTGATGACGGCTTCGCTGGAGGGGTATGCCTTCTTGAAGGTGGCTGGTAAGGGGGAAGGGCTGGATACGGCTCGGCAAGCGTTGTCGGCTCGGTCTAGCCGCGGGCCTAGGAAGAAGGTAGAGGCACCTGCGGAGTGAGGTGATGGGTCGTTGATGGATTGAAAGAAAGCCGTCCTGGGACGGCTTTTTTATCACCAGCTGCCCGCAATCAATAACGATGGCTACACAAGAAAGGCCTGAACGGAGCTATTAAGTGCCCGCAAGTCAGCCAACTTCCCTTTGACGTGCTCTTTCTCCGCTGGGGACAGATCGCGCTGGAGCATTGCGAGAATCGTCTCCAGACTCTCGTCGATCCGCACTAGAGCGCGCGTGAGCCGGGCACGTAGGATTCTCCTTCGGCGAATGATCTTCCTACTTTCTCGATTCAAGTTCAGAAGCTTTATGAGATATTCGGATGGCCCTCGCGCTGCGAGAAGCGTTCCGTCTTCCTGAGTGAAGAAATACTGGCCTCTACCAGAAAAAAAGGGGTCTATGAAGCCGACAACGTTGTCATGTGTTGCATTCTGCTCCGGCGGAATCGGCCAATGTTGCGATTTTAGTCTATTGCACTTCGGACACGCAGAAACCAAATTAGATGGATCGTTTTTTAGAAGAGGGAACTTCTTTTGCGGCCGGAAATGGTCCAGCACCATACCTTCATAACCCATTTCACTCAGGACGATGTCACAATAAACACACCGCTCTTTACAATCAACAAGTATTACTTCCCGATAGTATGTGTAATCATAGTAGGTCCCATCCTCTTTTCTCTCATAACTTTCTGAGCGGACCATATCAGGAAAAAATACATCATTCATTTCAGCGCCTCAATCTTATCTTCAATTAGCCGCAGCTTCTCCTCCATCTCCCTCAATTTATCCAGATCTTTCTCATAAACAATTTCGTCGCTCCCGCCGCCTTGAGCTCGCAAATACCCGAGCTCTTTGAACTCCTCCAACTCGTCTTCGCCTATGCTCTTCTCAACAGATTTACGCAGCAGAACTTCAAATCTTTCCTCACGATCACCAAGAATGTCTTTATAAATATTTATTCTTCTAAGAATTCTCGCCCCTTCAATTAGGTAGCGATCCGCTAGCTTCTGCTTATCCAAAACATCTTCCACGCTGAACTCTCCGTCAGCGATCTCCTCAGATTCCACAAAGCTTGTGAGGATGTATATAGGTATCTTCTTATTTATTGCCCGAAGATACTGAGCCAGCTCAATGCCGAAGTATCTCGCGACACCTGAGTCTTTCAACTTCTCATCCAAAACCACAGCAACGACATCCTGAGACGTCACAAGAAACTGCATCTCGGCAAGCTCACGCTTGGGTTCAACTCCCTCAACAACAACGCCCGTCTTGTCTGAAGCAAGGCATTGCTGCAAAAGGAGCCTATAGGTTTCCCGCTGCTCTTCGTTTTCATCGACAAAAAAAACCTTCATACAATGTCCCCTACCCTCAATGGAACAGTAATCCTAAACTTGGCACCGCCTAGGCTACCTTTAGGCATCAAAGATATTGCACCACCAGAATGATCTTCCACAAAAGTTTTCACTATGGCGAGGCCCATACCAGTCCCAACGGCATCACCTTTTTTATTCCTCTTCGTAGTATATGCCGGAAGAAAGATATGATCCTCAGTCCCCACCTCAATGCCCCGCCCACTATCCTCAAAGTCGATGAACCCCTGACCATTGCTAGTCCAAAGAGATGCAGCAATACTCCGCTGCTCATTAGGCGTATCCTCGAGAGCCCAGCAGGCATTCGTTATCAGGTTAGCAAAAATACTTTCCCAGTCTATTTCATAAGATCGGACAATAAATTCGTCCGTGTCGGCCTGCAAATTAACTTTGATTCCCCGTCTCTCGAGCATCTCATGGAGACCGGAGAAGACGCTCTTGAGGACTCGAGCGACATCAACCTTCTTTCTTGTGCGTTTGTCGCGACGGACATTTCCGAGAGCAAAATTCCCGAAAACGCTAACGTATGAGACTGAGTTCTCGATAGACTGAAGTCGCCTCAGTGCAAAGTCCACCACAGGTTGCTCGAGCATAAACATACCCTTAACTATGGCGTCTTTTAGGAGATGGCTACTTGTTTTCGCTGTAGAAATTGACGCGAGCGTTTCATGTCCGAACGAAACCGTGAGTATCCCTAGAGAAGCCAAATTTGCGAGGGTATCCTTGTCCTTCTCCAGCTTTACTATTAGCTCACTAAAAGCCGATGTTTTTTTTGTTTGCTCACCAAGCGCCTTGTTGATGTCAGCAAGTTTCGCTTTCAACGGCGCATCCACGTGCTCGCTCACTTCAGCGATTCTTTCAATAATCTCCTTGTATCCCGATACATTTTCATCGACTTGAGTAATGGGATCAGGAGCTGGCGCAAGCTCTTTTTTCTTCTGCTCGGCCGCTTGAATATGTTGCTCAAAAAGTTCGATGCATTTAAGAAGAAAGGCACGCAAATCAAAGTATGCTGCACCTTCCGTTAGCCCTTCGCGATTCGTTTGGTCTATCAGATTTGGATTATCTTGACGACTTATGAATACAGCACCGACTATTTGGTTATAGCCGATCCTCCAGCCCGGCTGAGTTATGCCTTCCGGATTCTTAACACGCCGCATAGCCAGGTTTAGCCAATCACCACGACCGCTTGGATCACCATAAGGCTTGACCCTAAAATGATCCCTATAGATTCTGACCCCTTGATTATTAGCGAGAAAATTCCTTATATCGCGAGATCTAAACTCCACCCCGTTCACTTCTCGCGAGGTATTGCGCATGAAGTAAATGTCCACAGCCACCGCACCACATGCCGGCGCTGGCCCTTGCGTCTTTATCCAATCCGCCCATTTAACATTGGATTGTTCGAAAATAGGGTTTCCGTCACCGCTCGAAACCTTAAGAGATACTGAATTATCGTTATTTATACTGGATTGCAATCTCCACTCAGCTGCCTCCAGCATATGGTCAGACGAGATAGGCCCATTCAGGTCAGCACCTTCTAGTCCAGACTGGACAGTAATAACAAAATCCAGGTTTCTGCTAAACGGTGAAACCAAAAGAGAGAGTTCACGCCGCAACTCAAAAATTGAATCCCGCCCCCAGCGGTCCTTTAATCCCGACATGACATATCGGGAGCCGCTGCCGCGAAGTAGGGTCTCGGCATTCTCTTGAGTCGGATCTAACGCAACCTCGTACACGGTATGCCTAATCTCATCCAGTCCGGCGCTGCGTTGGTGACTGTACTTGCCCCAATCCACTGTTAGTTCGAGCAGGCTCTCCGCTCCCTTGATCTTGGTTTGTAGTGTGAGATGCTCGCAAAGCCGGTCCAACCCCAGACGCCCCAAACCTTTGGCTCCAGTAAGGACGCGCTGCTTTCCCGAGACCAGCGTATCAACTTTGTTGGTAGTACCGATCCGCATCCATTGATTAATCAGAGCATCTCGATCCATCCCCGTACCATCGTCGGATATAACAAGACGAGGGGATTCCCCTTCTAAATCAATGAACTCCAAATCCACTCGTGAAGCGTCAGCGTCATAAGCATTCTTTACTAACTCAATAATCGCCACAAGCGAGCTGGAAACACTTTCTCTGCCGAGTTGGATGGCTACGCGGGCCTCCACAGAAAAAGGGAATTCACCTATAACGGTTTTGCTATTCACGACGATCACCTAGCTCGAACGGTATGCTCTTGACGGAACGCACTGTTAAATGCCTACAGCGGATACTCTCGTTCAGATATGTTGTCACCATGTCCGATCTTAGGTGATCAATCAACAATCTACAATCCTCTAACGACCCAGAGCGAGGAGTTAATACGATCAAATGATTTTCAACGGCGACTGGCTCATGGCAATTGATCAGTGTGGCAACAGTCCGCACGCGGTCAGATGGACTGGAAGTGCGTCGAATGACTACCATGGGGCCTTTCGCTTTCCTCCCTAGATGTCGAATCCTTTCCGGCAGCTCCGTTACCTCGGCCCATTTAGGGAGGGTTTTTGCATGCGCATAAGGAGCTGATGGCCCGGTTTTTGGGTCTCTATGAGGTACGACCGCACCAACCGAAACGTGAAAATATCTATCAATCGTATTCAGTTCAACTCCTCTTCCGCCTACCACTAGCGAGAGAGGCTGCGCCGCTCGATACCCGCGCATCAAAAAGACATCTATGTCAGCCGCATCACCAAATGCACCGTGCACTTCAGTAGTCACCTTAGTCGTCGCACCTATCTTGGCGCGCCACTTTTCGTAACGACTCCCACTTCTCAGCACGTCCGGCAAAATTGCAAGCATTCGCCCTTCTTGCGGAAGGATTTGAATGCAGTAGTCCGCAAAAACCGCTGCGGAATTAACAAGCCCCGTGGCCCACTCCACGTCGCTCGGCGTCGGCATTGGGGAAAAAGGAGGGTTAGTGACAATTGCGTTGATAACCCCCTTGTATTGCTGTTTTTCAGCAAGAAAGTTTCCACATCTAATATTTGCAAGAAGCGATTCGTAGTGATGTTCCTCGTAGCGACCGGACCCAATCGCTCCTCTTGCCCTCGCTAGCGCGACCAGCTTTTTCTTAGCCAGCGAAACAAAAGCCTCATTGATGTCGAGGCCGAAAAGCCTTCTGTTCCATGCTTTGAGTGTTCGAGCTAAGCTCCGGTCCACCGGCAAATGTGCTGCGGCGGCCAGCAATAGGTTCCCGGTGCCGCACGCCGGATCGAGCAACCTGAGCTGTGGGATCTCGTGCGCAACATCACTCAGCAACTTGTCCGCGAGATCGCTAGGGGTAAAGAAAATACCATCCCTCTTCTTCTTCTCCTCGTCGAGGGATCCGAGCAGATTCAACTCTTGACGCTCAATACTGACTGAATCAAATAGCTCGGTCGCTGCTGCGCTCTCTAGTAGATTTGACGGCATGCTTTTTTAGGTTGCTGCTCAGCACACGCGGTATTTCCTGCGAGACGCTATGTGTCTGATAGCGATTGAATCTATTGATCGTGCGTAGAAAAACCCGCCAGAAGGCGGGTTTTTCTATGTACAGCTCAGGGGTGCCGCAGATGCCGCCACCCAATTGGACCATCAAACATCAATATTCCGCGCCACCAACGCATTCGTCTCAATGAAGTTCCGGCGCGGTTCCACGTCATCGCCCATCAGCGTCGTAAAGATCTGGTCCGCCGCAATGGCGTCCTCAATCTGCACGCGCAGCAGGCGGCGCTGGGTAACGTCCATGGTGGTTTCCCACAGCTGCTCGGGGTTCATTTCGCCCAGGCCCTTGTAGCGCTGGCGGCTCACGCCGCGCTCGGCTTCGCTCAGCAGCCACGTCATGGCGGCGTGGAAGTCAGACACGGGCTGCTCGCGCAGCTTGTCGCCGGTGCCGCGGCGTACCCTGGCGCCTTCGCCAATCAGGCCCTGGAAGGTCTGGGCGGTCTGGGCCAGGGCGGCGTAGTCGGCGCCGGCCACGAAGTCGGCGTCGATGTGGCTGAGGCGCTGGTTGCCGTGCTGGCGGCGCACGACCATCACGCGGTACTTCTCGGTCTTCTCGTCGTACTGCATGAAGGCGTCGGCCGTGGCGCCGCCGTTGGCGTTGCTGGCGTTGCCTTGCATTTCCAGCAGGCGGGCCTTGAGCGCGCGGGCGCTGGCTTCGGCGGCGGCTTCGTTGCTGAGGTCCAGCGCCACGCCTTCGGCAATGGCGCGCAGGGCGTCGGCGTCAATCACGCGAGACAGGCGCTCGATCACGCCGCGGCTGAGCTGGTACTGGCGCGCGAGTTCGGCCAGAGCGTCGCCCGAGATCTCGGTGCCATCGGCACGCACCAGGGCGGCGGTGTCCAGCGCCTGGCGCACGAGGTAGGCGGCCATCTCGTTGTCGTCTTTGATGTAGCGCTCTTCCTTGCCGTGCTTGATCTTGTAGAGCGGCGGCTGGGCGATGTACACGTGGCCGCGCTCGATGATCTCTGGCATCTGGCGGTAGAAGAACGTGAGCAGCAGCGTGCGGATGTGCGAGCCGTCCACGTCAGCATCGGTCATGATGATGATGCGGTGGTAGCGCAGCTTGTCGAGGTTGTAGTCGTCCTTGCCGATGCCGGTGCCCATGGCGGTGATGAGCGTGAGCACTTCCTGGCTGGAGAGCATCTTGTCAAAGCGCGCGCGCTCGACGTTCAGGATCTTGCCCTTGAGCGGCAGGATCGCCTGGAACTTGCGGTCGCGGCCCTGCTTGGCGGAGCCGCCTGCGGAGTCACCCTCGACGATGAAGAGTTCAGACAGCGCGGGGTCTTTCTCCTGGCAGTCGGCCAGCTTGCCGGGCAGGCCCATGCCGTCGAGCACGCCCTTGCGGCGCGTCATCTCGCGGGCCTTGCGGGCGGCTTCACGCGCGCGGGCGGCTTCAACGATCTTGCCGCAGATGATCTTGGCGTCGTTGGGCGTTTCATCCAGGAACTCGGCCAGCGCCTTGCTGACGATGTCTTCCACCGGCAGGCGCACTTCCGACGAGACGAGCTTGTCCTTGGTCTGCGAGCTGAACTTGGGCTCCGGCACCTTGACGGACAGCACGCAGGTCAGGCCTTCGCGCATGTCGTCGCCCGAGGTCTCGACCTTGGCCTTCTTGGCGATCTCGTTGTCGGTGATGTACTTGTTGATGACGCGCGTCATGGCGGCGCGCAGGCCCGTGAGGTGGGTGCCGCCGTCGCGCTGCGGGATGTTGTTGGTGAAGCAGAGCACCTGCTCGTTGAAGCCGTCGTTCCATTGCATCGACACTTCAACGCCCACGCCGTCTTTCTCGCCTTGGGCGTGGAAGATGGTCGGGTGCAGCACGCTCTTGTTCTTGTTGATGTACTCAACAAAGCCCTTCACGCCGCCCGAGAAGGCGAAGTCTTCTTCCTTGCCAGTGCGCTGGTCGGTCAGCTTGATGTGAACGCCGTTGTTCAGGAACGAGAGCTCGCGGATGCGCTTGGAGAGGATCTCGTAGTGGTATTCGACGTTGGTGAAGATCTCTTCGTCGGCCAGGAAGTGGACTTCGGTGCCGCGCTTGTCGGTGGTGCCCGACACACGCAGCGGCGAGACTTCGACCATCTTGCCGTCCGGCGCTTCCATGGTTTCCAGCAGGCGGTTCTGCGGAATGCCGCGCGCGAAGTCCATCTGGTGGACCTTGCCGTCGCGGCGGATCGTGAGCTTGAGCCACTTCGACAGGCCGTTGACGCAAGACACGCCCACGCCGTGCAGGCCGCCCGAGACCTTGTAGCTGTTCTGGTCGAACTTGCCGCCGGCGTGCAGCTCGGTCATGACGATTTCGGCCGCGCTGCGCTTGGGCTCGTGCTTGTCGTCAAACTTGATGCCGGTCGGGATGCCGCGGCCGTTGTCCACCACCGAGATGGAGTTGTCGGTGTGGATGGTGACGTGGATCTCGGTGCAATGGCCGGCCAGCGCTTCGTCGATGGAGTTGTCCAGCACCTCGAAGACGAGGTGGTGCAGGCCAGTGCCGTCGGACGTGTCGCCGATGTACATGCCCGGCCGCTTGCGTACCGCCTCCAGGCCTTCCAGGATCTGGATCGAGGCGGCGCCGTAGCTGCTGCCGTCGGCGGGGGTGGATTGCGGTTTCTGCTCTTCGGTCATGTCGTTCTGCTCGCTGCCATGGGCGCGGAAATGGTTGTCTCAGCGCACACAGCGGGGTTGCTTAAAAACGGCGAAGGGGCGGATCTTTCCGATCCAGCCCCTCGTCTTGCTTTCGATGGTGCGTCTTCGTCAGATGCGCATCGGCATGACGACGTACTTGAAGGTGTCGTCGTCGGGCAGGGTGATGAGCGCGCTCGAATTGGAGTCGCCCAGGCTCACCTGCACCTTTTCGGCCTTGAGGTTGGCCAGTACGTCCAGCAGGTAGGTGACGTTGAAACCGATGTCGAGCGCGTCGCCCTGGTAGTCGATTTCGAGTTCTTCCTGCGCTTCTTCCTGGTCAGCGTTGGTGGAGCTGATCTTGAGGACGTTGGTGTCGAGCATGCAGCGCACGCCCTTGAACTTGTCGGTCGTCAGAATGGCCGTGCGTTGCAGGGCGCTCTGCAGAAACGCGCGGTCGATCGTGAAGCTGTTGCGGTAACCCTTCGGGATCACGCGCTGGAAATCCGGGAACTTGCCTTCGACCAGCTTGGAGATCAGCTCGATGTTGCCGAAGGTGAACTTGACCTGGTTCGACGCCAGTTGCACCGAGACGGGATCGTCCACGTCTTCGAGCAAACGTTGGAGTTCGAGAATCGTCTTGCGCGGGATGATGACTTCGTGCCGGCCGCCGGCGCCTGCCGGTTGCTCGCCGGTCTCGACGCCGCAGTAGGCCAGCCGGTGGCCATCGGTGGCGACGGCCATGACCTGCTTGCCGTCAACCACCAGCAGCATGCCGTTGAGGTAGTAGCGGATGTCCTGCTGGGCCATCGCGAAGTGCACCATCGCCAGCAGGTGCTTGAGCGTCTTCTGCGGCAGCGTGATGCGTGCGCCGAAATCGGTGGCTTCGGCCACGGTCGGGAATTCTTCGGCCGCCAGCGTCTGCAGCGCAAAGCGGCTCTTGCCCGATTGCACCGTCATGCGCTTGTCGTTGAGCGTGAGCGCCACTTCGCCGTCGGGCATTGCACGCAGGATGTCGACGAGCTTGCGGGCGGCCACGGTGGTGGCGATGTCGCCGGCGCCGGCGCCGCAATCGGCGTGCGTGGTGATCTGGATTTCGATGTCGGTGGACAGGAAGGAAACCCGTTCACCCTTCTTGGTGATGAGCAGATTGGCCAGGATGGGCAGCGTGTGACGGCGTTCCACGATGCCGCTCACGATTTGCAGCGGACGCAGCAGGTTGTCTCGCGAGGTTTTGACCAATTGCATGAAGGCGATCCTTGCAGTTTGAGGTGGCACCGCGCGCGCCCCTCATGGCGTGTGCCTGCAGGAGCATTTGCGATTGACCCCCAAAGTCTTTGTAAATCAAGGGGTTAATCACAAATTATACCGCAAAGAAGGGGGCGCTGGATAGCGTCGCGCGCGCGGCAAATACGGCTATTGTGCATGAAAAGACGCCCGCATTCGAGCGGGCGTCTGCACGCGGCCAATTCTGTGCAGATGGCGCTGCCATGCGCTTTGGTGGCATGCGGCAGCGCGATGCGCCGTCAACCCTTGAGCGTTTGCTCCAGCACGTGCAGCTCGTGGTTGAGCTGGGCGTCCTTGGTGCGCTCGTCGGCGATCTTGCGCACGGCGTGCAGCACCGTGGTGTGGTCGCGCCCGCCGAACAGTTCGCCAATCTCGGGCAGGCTCTTCTGCGTGAGCTCCTTGGCCAGATACATGGCGATCTGGCGCGGGCGCGCGATGTTGGCCGGCCGCTTCTTGGAGTACATGTCCGCGACCTTGATGTTGTAGAAATCCGCGCAGGTCTTCTGGATGTTCTCTACCGAAATCTGGCGGTTCTGCACGGTCAGCAGGTCTTTGAGCGCCTCGCGCGTGACCTCGATCGTGATTTCTTTGCCGTGGAAGTTCGAGTACGCCAGGATCTTGCGCAGCGCGCCTTCGAGCTCGCGCACGTTCGAGCGCAGATGCTTGGCGACGAAGAAGGCCACCTCTTCCGGCACGGTCACGTTCTCGGCCTGCGCCTTCTTCATCAGAATCGCCACGCGCATTTCCAGCTCGGGCGGCTCGATGGCGACCGTGAGCCCGGAGTCGAAGCGCGAGATCAGGCGGTCATCGATGCCGGTGATCTCCTTCGGATACGTATCGCTGGTGATGATGACCTGCGCGCGGTTGGCGATCAGCGCCTCGAACGCGTAGAAGAATTCTTCCTGCGTGCGGTTCTTGCCCGAAAAGAACTGGATGTCATCGATCAGCAGCAGATCCAGCGAGTGGTAGTAGCGCTTGAAATCATCAAACGCCTTGCGCTGGTAAGCCTTCACTACGTCGGAAACGTACTGTTCTGCGTGGATATAGCGGATGCGCGCACGCGGATTCTCCATCAGCATGAAGTTGCCGATGGCATGGATCAAGTGCGTCTTGCCCAGGCCCACGCCGCCGTACAGGTACAGCGGGTTGTACGACTTGCCGGGGTTGTTGGCGACCTGGATGGCCGCTGCGCGCGCCAGCTGGTTGGCCTTGCCGGTGACGAAGTTGTCGAACGTGAGGATCGGGTTCAGGCGCGAGCGCTCGTGCACGGTGTCGTCCACGGGCGCCTGCGGCGGCGTGGCCAGGCCCAGGTTGGGCGCCACCGCCGGGGCAGCCGGCGGCATGCGGTATGACTGGGCGCTGGCCTCGGCGGCATCCATGACCGGCACGTCGATGTCGGCCACGGCGTGGCTGGCCGTGGCGAGCGCGGTTTCGCGGTACATGGCGGGCGCGGGGCGCATGGCCGCCGCGTCGTGCGTGATGCCGGCGGCAGGCATCGCCTGCGCCGGTTGAATCGATTGCGCCGCCAGCGGCTGCATGGGCACCGGTGCCAGCGCCGGCTGCAGGGCCGCCTGGCGCTGGCCGGCCGTCGGGTCGAGCACGAACTGCACGTCGACGGGCATCTCCCAGTAGTCGCACGCGAGCGACTGGATGCGGCCCGAGAACTGGCTCTTGACCCAGTCGAGCTTGAAACGGTTGGGCGCGGCAATCCGCAGCATGCACGCCTGCTCGTCGAATGACAGCGGCGTCAGCGGCTTGATCCACGTCTTGAATTGTTGCGGCGTCAACTCACTCTCGAGCTGGGCAGACGCCGCGTGCCAGAAATCCTGCATCGTTATCGTTAGGTGTTTGACCGGCGCCACACGCATCGCCCCAGGCGATGCCCCCGTGAGGGCCGACCGCCGGGCCTTGGCGCAGGCCAGAAACCGGGCGGCTTTCGTTATTGGAACGGGATTGTACCCCCGCCCGAAAGTTATCCACAAAGGATAAGTCTGTGGATAACCTGTGGACCCGCTGTGAGTAGCGGTGGACAACCGATTTTGTGCGTTGGCTGCAAACCCAATGCCCGCAAGGCTTTCCGCAAAGCACACCAAGCCGCACAAGGCGCTGGGGACAACTCGCCCCAAGGTGGATTGTTGACGTTTGCCGCACGTTATCCCCAATCGGCGAGGGTTGACAGGCGCGGTAAATATCGTTTAAATGGCGGGTTCTGCGATGCGCGGCAGGGGAGCGCACGCTTGTTCGCGTCAGACGCGGCGGCGGGGTCCAACCCGTTGCGCATGATCCGGCGGGGCCCGCAGCTTTGGCCCGCCATGCCGGTGACGCCCAGACCTGAACAACACAGCGCACGGCGGTCTGCGTGGGCGATTTCTCCTACTGAATCGACACCAGGCTGGACGGGGCGACCCTAAGCCCGGCGCGTGCGGCAGCGTCCGCACCACCCATTAACAAGAGAGTGCATCATGAAGCGTACCTATCAACCTTCCGTTACCCGTCGCAAGCGCACCCACGGTTTCCGTGTTCGCATGAAGACCCGTGGTGGCCGTGCCGTGCTGAACGCACGCCGCGCCAAGGGTCGCAAGCGCCTGGCCATCTGACAGTGCCGCGCCCGGGCAGCGGCCTCCGGCTGTTTGCCCATGGCTTCTGCGGCACGCCGGCGATGGGCCCGCACGCCTACCCCAAGGCCGCAAGGCTGACGAAAACGGATGAGTTCTCATCCGTTTTTGCTTTGCGGCCGGTCCGGCGTAGTCGTCACTTCGTGCTGTACGTCCGCGCGAACGGACATCCGCAGGCACGCCTTGGCGTGGTGATCGGGAAGAAGTTTGCGCGCCGCGCCGTCGAGCGCAATCTCATCAAGCGCCAGTGCCGCGAACTCTTCCGCCTGCGGCAGCCCTTGCTGGGCGGGCGTGACGTGCTGATCCGCCTGCAGGCCAAATTCCCCCGCGAAGACACGCCCACCGTGGCGGCCCTCAAGCGCATCTGCCGCGAAGAGCTGTCTCACCTGTTCGATGTTGCGGCACGCCCGCTGCCGGCCCCACCCGCGCCCAGGCCCGGGGGCGACGCATGACGCGCGTGCTGCTGTTCCTGTTGCGCGTGTACAAGGTGGCGTTCAGCCCCTTCGTGGGTGCGCAATGCCGTTTCCTGCCGACCTGCTCGGACTATGCACGCGACGCCGTGCTGCTTCATGGGCCCGGCTACGGCAGTTATCTTGCGGCAAAACGTCTATGCCGCTGTCATCCGTTCGCTCAAGGCGGGTATGATCCTGTGCCGCCCGCTGCTGGCGACGCTGTGCCCCGCTCCGATTCCGCATCGACCGACGCGACCGCAGCTGACGCTCACGCTGCGCGGCCGTCGATTCACCTTCCCAGACCGTAATCCGACATGGATATCAAACGCACCATTCTCTGGGTGATCTTCTCGCTGGCGGTTGTCCTGCTGTTCGACAACTGGCAACGCGCGAATGGCCACCAGTCGATGTTCTTCCCGACGCCGCAGACGGCCACGGCCCCTGCCGCCGCGCCGGGCGGCACGCCTGCCGGCGACGTGCCGAAGAGCGCCGCCACCGCGGCGGCAGGTACGCAGGCCGCCCCGGCCACGGGCGCGGCCTCGCAGGCGCCGGCTTCGGAGAAGATCGTCATCACGACCGACGTGCTGCGCGCCACCATCGACACGGCCGGCGCGATCGTCAGCAAGCTTGAACTGCTCACGCAGAAGGACCACGACGGCAACCCGGTGGTGCTGTTCGACCGCAGCGTCGAGCGCACGTACCTGGCGCGCTCGGGCCTGATCGGCGGGGATTTCCCGAACCATACGACGG
>FLYJ01000036.1_pt1 | contig 37080 bp, 39 predicted proteins | sample 1122561 | NCBI WGS metagenome assembly FLYJ01 (sample SAMEA4346788, study PRJEB14843) | hot springs metagenome | biome: Terrestrial Biome; feature: Habitat; material: Sediment | place: India | collected 2012-06-12 | depth 1760 m
CCCTCCTACCACCCGCCGTATACTCGGCCGGTTGCCGAAACAGCGGCACACGGGGGTGACAGCCCGGAATACTCAGGCGCACATCAGCCGCGCTTTGTCTTTACGCGCGGCTTTTTGTTTGCGCACGTCTGGCACTCCTATGGGCGGGCCGGATAGGAGGGCTTCGGCCCTGCCGGTTCCTGAGTTCCGGTCTGTCAACCTGTTCGGTTCCGCCCCACCCTCGATTGACAGCGAGCGGGGCGGCCCACTTACCGCAACTCAGGAGTCTGCTATGACTGGAAATCTCAGCAGCGCGTCCGCGCTCGCCCCTATCCCGAACACCTTCAATTTCGAATCGCATTCGGTGCGCGTTGTCATGCGCGACGACGAGCCGTGGTTCGTTGCGGCCGACGTGTGCCGCGCCTTGCAACTCACGAATCCGACCAAGGCGCTTCTTTCTCTCGACGCTGACGAGAAAGCCCTAACTTCAATTCAGGGCTTGTCCCGAGGAAACGATCGGGCCAACGTCATCAGCGAATCCGGCATGTACACCCTCGTCCTGCGCTGCCGAGACGCCGTAAAGCCCGGCACCGTGCCGCACCGCTTCCGCAAGTGGGTCACGTCCATCGTCCTGCCGGCCATCCGCAAGACCGGCCAGTTCACCGCACAACCGTGCATCGACGCCGCGCCCGCCGCCGCCCGCACACCCGCCGACCTCGCCAGCCTCTACCCCGCCGACGTCGAGCGCGCACTGCAACTGCTCAACAAACACATCTACCAGGCAGACCGCTACACCGGCATGCTCATCGTCCTGCAGGCCGACGACGCCAAAGAACCTGTCGTCATCTCCGCCGGCAGCTATCGGCACAAGCGCGCCCGCGCGCTGACTGACTTTGCGCGCGCGTCGGTGCAGATTTCGGATTTGATTGAGGCGGGGGTGTAGAGCGGGTGTGATGGGGCTCGCATCGCTGGCAGGGTTGTCGGCGGTGCGGGTACGGCAACCCTTTTCTTCGCGTGAACAGTTCCATCATTGGATGCCGTTGGCGCATTTACGTGCGTTCTCGACGACAAACTCGCGACCATCCTCGTCTGCCAAACGTAGGTATTTCGGCAGTTTGCTCGGGGCGACATCTTTTAGAACCCACAACGCTGCGATTCGTTGGTATTCGTGACCTGTGAGCCACGCCCTTTCCGCAAGGTGTTCGGCATGCTGGGACTTTAACGCTCCAAGCGCAAGCAACGCACGCCTGCTAACGTATTCGTCCGTATCGTCTACAAGGCGAAGTAGCACCTCTTCCGCCTTGTCCTTATGCGTAGACAGCGTTCCGAGTTGTGCCGCGATTTGCCACTTTGCGTCAGGCTCTGATGAATCAATTGCCAGCCGCGCAAGCTCAACGAGCGCGTCAGGTTTTCCAGCAAGTTGCTGGGAAATCCACTCCATCTCATTGTCGCGAGCAATCGCATAGAGCAAGTTTGCACGGCAGCCCTCGCCCCACGCGTTCGGCGGAACGGATTCTAATACCGCAATCGCGGTATCCCATAGTGATTGCCAGTGGTCGTAGCCGCACTCCCACTCGCCCGTTCGCTGGTGAGGCTGAAACGAGGCCGCCCACGCATTGAATTTCTCTACTTCTTCTTGCAGTGCATCTGCCGCGTTCATGGCTATATTGGTTGCTCTGGTCGCACCACTATACGGCGACGAAACACGAATGCTCAAAGTATAGTTACCCTCAGCTCAACTGAGGGGCATTCGCCCTTAACCCACCGTATATTGGATCAGCCCGCAGCGACCTCATAGGGTTCGTAGCCCAGCTGCTGCCATCGGACAATAGTCTCACGCACTAGGTCGCCTGTGCCTCCAACATGGGCGTCCGCCTCATGGCACAACGTAAGTTCAAAGTCGTGAGATTTGACGAAGATGTCGCCCCGGCCGACTTCAACAATTCCGGACTGTTCTGCTTGGATGACGCTCTCAAGAAGCGCATCCACCCTTACGGACTGCTCTTGCCACATGTCGTCGATGTCAAGATTGCAATCCCACCCAAAGCTAAGCTCAACCTCGCCAACCCCAGCTTCCGCTAGTTTGGCGATCACGAATTCCAGTTCTTGAAGTAGCAATCCCCGATTCAGTGGCTTAGTCCTGTTCTCGATCATTCTCGACCTCACGAATCGATTTCTCGTGTCAACGGCAGTGAAGCCCCCGTCACAGGATACCCGCTCACAGCAACCAAGACAGGCTGCCCCGTTACACCCACACATTGCACCCTCCTACCACCCGCCGTATACTCGGCCGGTTGCCGAAACAGCGGCACACGGGGGTGACAGCCCGGAATACTCAGGCGCACATCAGCCGCGCTTTGTCTTTACGCGCGGCTTTTTGTTTGCGCACGTCTGGCACTCCTATGGGCGGGCCGGATAGGAGGGCTTCGGCCCTGCCGGTTCCTGAGTTCCGGTCTGTCAACCTGTTCGGTTCCGCCCCACCCTCGATTGACAGCGAGCGGGGCGGCCCACTTACCGCAACTCAGGAGTCTGCTATGACTGGAAATCTCAGCAGCGCGTCTGCGCTCGTCCCTACCCCGAACACCTTCAATTTCGAATCGCACGCGGTGCGCGTTGTCATGCGCGACGACGAGCCGTGGTTCGTTGCAGCCGACGTGTGCCGTGCCCTGCAACTCACGAACCCGACAAAGGCGCTTCTTTCACTCGACGCTGACGAGAAAGCCCTAACTTCAATTCAGGGTTTGTCCCGAGGAAACGATCGGGCCAACGTCATCAGTGAATCCGGCATGTACGCCCTCGTCCTGCGCTGCCGAGACGCCGTGAAGCCCGGCACCGTACCGCACCGCTTCCGCAAGTGGGTCACGTCCATCGTCTTGCCCGCCGTCCGCAAAACCGGCCAGTTCACCGCACAACCGTGCATCGACGCCGCACCCACCGCCGCCCGCTCACCCGCCGACCTCGCCAGTCTCTACCCCGCCGACGTCGAGCGCGCGCTGCAGCTGCTCAACAAACACATCTACCAGGCAGACCGCTACACCGGCATGCTCATCGTCCTGCAGGCCGACGACGCCAAAGAACCTGTCGTCATCTCCGCCGGCAGCTATCGGCACAAGCGCGCCCGCGCGCTGACTGACTTTGCGCGCGCGTCGGTGCAGATTTCGGATTTGATTGAGGCGGGGGTGTAGAGCGGGTGCGGTGCGGCTCGCATCGCTGGCAGGGTTGGCGTGGCGATGCGGCTCATTGGCAATGATCGCTCCTGCCGGACGGGTACTGCAGCCGGAGACATGCGGCCGCTCTTGGCAGAATTAAAGCTGCGCTCTCTTGAAGAGGAAACCGGTTCTCTGCTCTCCTGCGTTGGGCAGTTGGCGTTACAGATAATCGACTTCGGTTCCGAGTGGTACGTAACCGAAAATTCTGAAGCCGAACTCTGTGACCACGCCTGGAACACGAACGGCGCGGAGGGCTTGCAGTACGGCATCACGCTGCGCCTCTGAGGTCACGGCGACTTCGACCCACTCGTCTTCTTCGTGACGGCCTTGGAAGTGATAGAACCACTCGCCATCCCACATGCCAACGTACCCAGTACGGATGTTGCGAACGCGAAACCGAGGTGCCATCGCCCCAAGCTCATACATGCCGATTCGGAGCTCGTTCCATTTGGTGTCGTTCATGAGAGGAACCATTGTCGGCATTCCGGTTGCAGTCACGAGAGGCTCCGCTCATTGAACGTGGTCGGTACGTTTGAAAGGACTGTAGCAGCGAAGTCGCTAGCGGTGCTCGGTTCACATGGCGTTCAAGGCACGCTATTTCTTCGCACACATAGTTTCCGCGCTTTTTCTTCGCCACTGCCTGCGGGCTCCCAAAATGCAACGTCCGCCGCAACAGCAAAACTTTTCTCAATTTTGCCCGAAGGGGCGACTGGCCGGTTTTGGCCGATAGCAGACGTTCGCGTCAAACCGATTTTCTGACGCTCCGTCAAGGGTTAGCACAGACACCTGCTCCCTCTAGCGCACGTTCGCGCGTCTGCAAGTATCTCAGTTTCTCAGCATCCCGCTCCGCCCCGGCGAAGAGATCGACAAGATCCGCCGCATCCTCTCCAGATAACTCACATCGGCCGGCGGCTCCATCGCCCAGGCGGGCGCCGGGCTGATCTTTACCTGCGCCGGCACCGGCGTCGGGCTGGCAACGGGCGCGCACTGACATCCGTACATCACCTGCAGCAAGAGCACGCTGCAGACGCGTGTTTTCAGCGGTGGCACGTTGCATCTCCGAGAAATGGGTACGGTCGAGCGCGTCGAGCTGGTCGGTAAGCTGCCGGTGTTTGTCGATGGCAGCCTGCAGCGCCGTCACGACGGTATCGACGGCGGCCTGGCGCTCGATGGCGTGGTCGCGCTGCATCTGCGCGATGGTCTTGTCGTAGCGGTTGGCTTGCCAGCCCCACGCGGCTGCTGCAGCCACCGCTGCCGCTGCCAGGAGCCGGAGGGTTGCGAAGTTCATTGGCTTTGCCTTGTCGGATGATGTGGGTGACCCACAGCCCTGCCACCGCCAGCGCGCAATGCAGTTGCACGGTGGCAATGTCGGGGGTGGCGTCAAGCGCGGCGGAGGCGCTGCCGAGCGCGCACAGGGCAACGGCGCCCAGCAGAAGCGCGCCGCGCAGCCCGTGCGGAATGGCCTGCGTGAGCGCAGACCACGCGGCGCCCGCGCAGATGGCCACGAGCGCCACGATGTCGATGGCGGTGAGCACGTCGTGTTGGCTGAGCGTCATTCCTTGCGGCCTCCTGTCCAGCGTTGGGCTGCCTGCTGCAACCAGTCGTGCACCAGGCGCCGCAGCGCCGGAAGCTCGCCATATGCGTAACCGACGATGGTCAGCCCGAACACGCCGGCAATGAACTTGATGGCGTCGGACTCCAGCCCCGCCGGCACGTGCCACAAGCCAATGACGCCGTTGCCGAGGTAATGCGCGCACGCAATGCCCAACAGCAACGACGCCACGCGCTGCACGGGCGTGCCCGGAATGAACCGCAGCGACACCAACGCACCGGCCGCGCCCGGCAAAATCGTGTCCACCACGCGCAGCAGCGTGCCCCAACCTGTTTGCTCAGCCATTCATGCTCCCAATGCTTGTTTGGCGGCTACCCAGCGCGTGCGGCGCGGCCCTTCCCCTTCCATGGCGGGGCCGCTGATGCGGCGCGTGATCTCGTCGAACTTGCCGGCGTCGGCCAGCTTGCCGAGCCCGAAGGCCCACCAGTACCAGCCGGCGGAAAGCGCGGCGTAGTCATCGCGCTCGAGCAGCTCGGGCCGCGCAACGAGGTCGAGATCCAGCGCGTGGCCGCACTCGCGGTAGTTGGCCAGGAAGGTGATTTGCTTGAGCCCGCGGCCCCGGTAGCGCCAGCCGTCGCCGCTTGCCGCATCGCCATTGCCGTACCGGTTGGCGTAGGCGATGTTGGCGATGCGTTGCTGCCGATCGAGCGGCACCACGCGCTCGCCCGGCTGGCGGCCCAGCGTGGCGGCCAGTGCGGGCGTGACGCGCGAGAACATCGCGGGCAGCGCCGCCACGGCGTAGTTGAACGATTCCGTTACGCGCGTGAAGCCGCCGGACTCGTGCCCGATCTGCGCGATGAATGCGGCCTGCTGCGCGGGCGTGGTGATGCCGAAGCGCTTGCACGTGGCCTCGATGTGCGGCCACCAGCGATCGGCGAGCGCAGGCGGCAAGGCTGCAGCCTTGCTGAAGGATTGTTTGTTCATGGCTTGGAAATGAAAAAGCCCGCCGGATGGCGGGCTGTTTTGAAGCGCTCGCAGCAGCGAACGCGGGAGTTAGGTAGTCAGGCGCTCATGAATTGGCGGCCTGCACCGAGCGTGCGTGCGGCCGATAGCGGAGCTTTGCCGCGATATAGGCCGGGACAAGAATTAACGCGACGTATGTTCCAAGGTAGCTGGCGACCTGATCCCACATAGGCGCGCCGACGTAACGCCGGTCCATCCAGTAGAAATAGACCTGGAACAGGATGGCTGGCAGCGCACCGGACAGAACCCATCGGATCGGCGCATTGCAAAACGCAAAGCCAATCGCCACACCTAGCCCGACTGCGGCAGCGATATGGAAATGCGTCCAGAACTCGCCAAGCAACTCATCGCGACCGCGCATGAGCAGCAGGCTGATCAGGCACGCAACTATCGGCCACAGCAAAAGCAATTTTGATGGCCGCGATAGCTCTGCTGGGCTCCGCGTCCATAGCCACCGCTTGAAAGCCTCGAGACTCCCATACTTGAGGCTGCGGAAACCAATGTAGGGCAGGCAAAACACAATGATTGCCCTCAGAGCCAACCCGAATCCGAACCCATACAAGGCGAAGAGCAGGCTCAGATACCAAGGGCCCAGACTGATGTCTTCCGGGTAGGCTTTCTCGTCAATGAGGCTTGCGTCAAACCACGATGCGATTCTGATGACGACCGATGCCGCTACGAACAGCCAGACCCCTATTTCAAGCTGCTTGCCCCACTTCAGTACAAGGGGCGCAATGGTGAATGCTGCAAGCGAGATCACGGCGAGCGCCAGAGTGTCCAACGCGGTCAACGCAGTTCCCCTTTAGGTCTAAGTTCTTTTGCCCGTGCATCCTGCCTCAACGGCCGTTCGTGGGCAACATTTGAGCGGCAAATCACCAGGCCCTTAGGGGAGCCGTCGGGCCGGGCAGACAATAGGGCACATCACTTGGGCGGCGCAGGAATGACCAGATTGGTCACCTTCGCCGCCTTCTTGGCTTTGCCCTGCCCCGCCTTGGCCTTGCCGTTGTTGCCGCCGTTCAGGCTCACATTCACCAGCCAGCTTTTGTTGGCGTAGATGTGCGTGACGGTATCGGCCAGGTAGTCGCCGTCGACTTGCGCTTTGAAGCCTTCCAGGCGCAGGGTTTTCTCGGCGCTGATATCGCCACGGCCGATCATCTCCAGCTCGCCTTCAGCGGTGCTGCGGTTCATGTCTTGCAGCTTGGCTTTGGCAGCGGCCCTTGCCGCTGGCAGGCTGGCATGCACGTGGCGGTCGGTGTGCGTGGCCTGCGCAGGCCCGCCGTCGGGCGCTTCCGGGTTGGGGATGTACAGGTCGATCTTGCGGCCGGTCTTGGCGTCGTGCGCGCGGGTTCTGACGCCGCCGACGCTGCTGCGGTCAGGAAATGTCAGGCGGTAGCGCATGAGGTCGGACGGGCGCAGCACGATGGGCGAGAGCGGTTTGCCGTCGGCGCTTTTGCCGCCGCCGCGCGGGGCGACGATGAGCCGGCCGCCCTTGACCGTGGCGGTGCCGCCGTACTGGCGCGCGAGCCGCGTGATGAAATGCAGATCGCTCTCGCCAAACTGGTCGGCGCGTTCGATGTGCGCCTCGATCGTGCAAGCGGGCTTCCAGCCGTGCCGGGCGGCCACGCTCGCCACGATGGCGGCGAGCGTGGTGCCGGTGTAGCTGGCGTTGCGCTGCGCCTTGGCGGTGGCGCGCATGTCGGCCGGCTTGCCGCGTATGACGAGGGTGGCGGGCGGGCCGCTCAGTTCGATCTCGTCAACGGCGTACGTGCCGCGTGTGGAGAGGCCCTTGCCGGCCCAGCCGAACGAGATACGCAGCTTGGCGCCCTTGGGTGGGAAGGCGATCTTGCCGTCGCGATCATCCAGCCGAATCTCGCAGCGGTCGGCTTCCATGCCCGGCTTGTCGGTCAGGCGGATCTCCAGCACGCGATCGCGCAGCAACGCGGTGATGTCTTTGCCGTCTGCCAGGACTTCGAATTGGGCTTCCATGCGCTACGTCCAAAGCTGGATGGGCTCGTCACGCGCGGGCGTGAGGTCCGGCAGGAAGATTTCCACGCCGGCGGCGTATGGCTGGCGGCGCGCGGCCAGGCCCGGGTTGGCATCGAGCACGGCTTCCACGGTGCCGGCCAGCGTGCCGTATGCGCGGTAGCAGAGCACGTCCAGCACGTCGCCGTCAGATGTTCTGATAGTCATCGCCATAGCGTCGGAACTCCAAATCGAAACCCTGTTTGCGTGGTGTGCCGTCGGCCAGCAGCCCGTCTTGCTCTTCGCCTACGCGATCGAGGAAGTAGCGGCCGAGCACGTCGCCCGAGCCGGTGGTCAGTTGCACGGGCTTGAGCGCGGCGCCGATGGCACGCAGGCGGTCGAGCTGCCCTGCCCCTGCGCCAGTGGCGGTGAAGATGGCGCCGGACACCGTGATGGTGTCGCCGCCGGCGCCCACGGCCTGCAATGCCTCTTGGCGCTGGATGCGTTCTTGCGCGGCGATGTTGTAGCGGGTCTCGCGGCGCAGGCGGTCGTATGCGGCCGTGGAGAGGCCGAACTGGAATTGCTCGCCGTCATCCGTCGACAGCACGAGCAGGCGCTCAGTGGCGCCTGCGGTTTGGCCGGCGCCGAGGATCTTGTCCGGGCCCAGCGCGTAGCTGGGCACCAGGCTGCGCACGTTGGGCGTGACGGCGGGCAGGACGGCATCGAGGCGGCGGCGCACGGTTGCCAGTGCATCAGCGGTGGATTGCGCCGCGCGCAGAACGGGGCTGAACCGCTCGCCCACTGCGGTGCGCTGGACGGCCGCCAACGCCGCGTCTGTAACGCCCAGCGTGCGCTGTGCCGTGCCTCTGCCGACCGCCATGCGGCCAGTACCGCCCATCGCGTCGCCTGCGGCGGCAAGCGCCGCGGTGGCGCTGGTCAGGTCACCCAATGCCTGCGCCTCACGGCGCCGGGCGTTTGCCTCTCCGGTGCCATCCGGCTTGCCGAGCAGGCGCTCCATCTGCCGGACATGCTCGGCAGCGCGCGCCGCATGCGTGGCCGCAGCGGATGCGAATTTCTCGAAGCTCATGGTGTGTTTCGTTACAGATGCGGGTGATCCGACATGGCGGCCCGGCGTTGTTGCGCGGCGTATTCGTCGAACTGGCGGCGCAGGTGTGGCATCAATTCCGCCGCGAGCTGGCGCGGGTCTTTGACGTCGCCGTTGACCGTCAGGTCGATCTTGGGTGCGAACTCGAACCGCTGGTCGACCTGCAGCGGCGGTGGCCGCGGCGCATTGGCGACCGCGCTAACGGTGCCGAGCGCTTCAGCCGCCCCGGCGGGCAGGACGGGCGCGCTTGCTGGTGTCGCGGCCACGGGCTTCTTATCGCTGAGGGCACGGTCGGCCAGCGCACTGCTGGCCTTGCCGCCCAGGTACGAACCCAGCATGCCGCCGAGCAACCCGCCAACAACGGTGCCGATGGGCCCCGCGATGGCGGTACCTGCGACGGCGCCGATGGCACGGCCTGCAGCGCCGCCGGCAAGTTCGCCGGCCAGCCCTGCACCAATGCCGGCGATGGCTTTGGCCTTGTCGGCCTTGGTGCCGGGCCTCTCGGCCGCTTCGGCGCTTGCCATGCCGGCCGTGCCTACCAGCGCCAGCACGCCAGCGACACCGCCGATCTTGCCCAGTTTGGGCGCTGCGCCATTCAGGAAGCGGCCGGTGGTGGCCAGCACGCCGGGCGTTTTTGCAGCGGCCGGTGCGGCCCTTGCAGCGGCGGCGCCAGCCTCCGCAGCACGACCGACGCCTGCAGCAACGGCAGTCCCGCGCGCGATGTCGGTCACGCCCTTCCCGATCTTCCACATAGCGCGCCCGGTCCTGAACGCCAGAATCGACGCGAGCACGCCACCGATGGCGACGGTGGCCTTGGGCGATTCCGCCGCCAGCTTGCCCACGGACGTGCCTGCGCTGGCGGCAAGATCCGCGACGGAATCCGTTACGGGCTTGAGCGCGTCGCCAATGCGCCGCATGGCTTCGTCCCACGCCTGCCCGACTTCGGCCCATTTCTGCTTGGAGCTGGCGCGGCGGTCTGCCAGGTCTTTCTCGATCTCGCCCGCCGCCTTGGCGCCTTCGTTCTTCAGGCGCTGGTACAGGTCGGCGTTCTGCATGTAGGCCGTCAGCGCCGCCTTGACCTGCATGTCGTTGAAGAGATCGCCGGTCTTCATCGTCTCTTCAAACGCGCGCATTTGCGCATCGCGCTTGGCGGGGTCGGATTCGCTGTTGAACTGCTTTGCGGCGGCGGCAAGCTGCTTGGCCTTGTCCGGGTCGGCCTGCTCGATGTAAGCGCGGGCCAGCACGAACGATGCTTCCATCGTGCTCCAGCCCTTGCCGATGGCCTCGCGCATCTTGGCCTGGTAGTCGATACCGGCCTTGGCGTAGTTGCCGGCCGTCTCTGCGCTGCCGATCTTGGAGAACCAGTTCTTCGTATTGTTGGCGGCTTCGTCGGCGCTGCCGGCAGTTTTCATCTGCACTTGCAGCAGCGCGCCGAGCTGCTCGACAGAGGTGTTGCCGACAATGCCCAGCTTCTGCATGTCGGCGAGCAGCACCGGGAACCAGCGGGCCATGTCGCTCGATTCGAAGGAGCCTTCCTTGCCCTGAAACGCGATGGTTTCCAGCGCCTGCGCCATCTTTGCCGGATCGTAGATCTTGGCGTTCTGCTCGAGCGCCTGGATCATCCGCGCGGTTTCCTTCGGGTCGGCGCCCTGGCTGACGGAGAACTTGCCCACCAGCGGCGCGAACGACAGCGCGCGGTCGAGATCCATGCCGGCCGACACCATCTGGTTGATGGCGTCTGCCAGCACGTTGCGGCCGATGCCGCTCTGCTGCGCGGAGGCGGCAATGCCGCTGCTCATCTCGCGCTCTTTGTCGGTGCGGGCGGCGCCGGCCTTGATGGCAATGTCGCGGATGATGGCCTCGTAGCCGGCGGAGATGGCCGTCGGTACCGCTGCGGCCGCGACAAACTTGGTGGTGTCGCCGATGGTGTTGCGCAGGCGCTCTCGGCCGTCGGCGAAGGCCTCCGCGCCGCGCGCACGCAGTTCGAGCCCGCGTGCGGTGCGGCCGAGCCGTTGGTACGAGCGGTCGAGCCGGTCGACCTCGAACCCGGCATCGCGCAGCGCGCGGGTGTTCTGCTCGATCTTGCGGCGCACCTTGTCGGCCGCGCGGTCGCCGGCGGCGTGCAGATCGCGAAACTCCCGCTGCAGGCGCTGCGTTTCCCCAATCGTGTTCTGCCAGAAACGCGCCTCGCCGGCGCGCTTCTTGAGGGCATCCAGCTTGGTACCGACCTCGTCTTCTTTGGCGGGGTCGGCGCCGCGCTTGATTTTCGCGAGCGTGGCATCGACGTCGACCAGCTTGCCGTCGGGCGTGGTGACCAGCTTCCCTTCTTTGCCGAGCTTGGTGACGTAGCTTGGCGACCAGTTCTGGCGCGCCGCGAACGCAGAGCGCGTCAGGAGGGTCGTTTCACTCATGATTTCACCATTTCACCTGGTAGGAGGTGAATTTCACTAAGCTAGAAAACTTGCCGCTAACGAAAAATCGCGGGTGCCCGCCCCCGCAGTGCCGGACGGCCTGAGGGGCCCCCGGTCTCTCTAGACGCCGAACGTACAAAGGGAGAGGCGAACCCGCACGCACCGACGCGGTGACCGCGCGGCGCTCTGGTCAGACAACCAAGAGATTCATCGTAGATTCCGAAAACCCGCCCGCAGCGCACTTGCCGTGACGAGCTGTTTGGATCTACTCACTTCCATTCATACGATGCCGCCCGGACGACTTGGGCGCGCGAGAGCTCTGTGAGCCAAGGGAAGCGCCGTTGTAGTGCTAGATCTGCAGCTGCAACGTTTTGGGCAGCACGGCCATTCTGCCAATGACTCGCGTCACAGGCCTCCATCCAAATTTCCTGGATCGTCGCTCGATCGGAAGCGCAGAGCGCAGGCCATGCCATCACATCTTGTAGGAACCTCCAAGGCAGACTCCAAGCTTCGAATGCCTCGATGGCAGTGACAATATCGAGCTGCATAGGGACGAATACGCTACCACCAACGTTGAAACTGTGTGAATTGCCGCCTTACATGTGCGAATTCATCAGCGTCGATGTGAGATCGACATGCAGCCATGCTCGCCTTACCCGTCATATCGCAACTCTCAAATTTCCAAGAGATTTGAGGTGTTCCGGACTCGATACCAATCCGCAGGACGAAGTGACCGCCCATGTCTGCAAGTTCCGCAGCTTCCTCTTCGATGCACGTTAAACGAGAGACGAACGCATCCCAAGAAGAACAATCGAACCATAAAGACCCCCTATAAACGAGCGTATGCCGCGCCTGCTGAACTTCAGCCGCGACAAGCACTCGCATCGAAGGCAGATGTTCATCAACCTCGCATACATCCAGGTGCAACCGAAGAGGAATTTCTAGCTTGAGTTCCATCTCTCGCTCAATGTGTAGGGGAAGTCGTAGCTCTACATTCTAATGAGCGCCGTTGACGGGAGTCGATGAGACCGACTTTCCACACAAACCTGCACGGACAAAACAAAAAGCCCGACACGGCAATCCGGTCGGGCTTACGTTTTCTATGGGCGTGCGTCGCCCCACGAACCGAACTGTAAGCGACGCCCCTCACCCCATCAATACTCGACACCGAATTTAACAATCCAAGGCCTGATCGCCACCTTCGCCGCCGCATACGCCTGTGGCTGCCGCAACCCCGCACGCGGGTTCCGCCACACACCCGGCCCACGCCTATTCCGGCACTCCACCCGAATCGCCAGCGCGTGGTCGCCCGAGATCGCGTCCATCGCCGCCGCCACCTGCTTCATCTGCCACGCATCCACGCTCGCCTCGTGAATGTCATCCGTCGACATCCACTGCCGTGAGCTGGCCGACCCGCCGCACGTCGCATCCCGGTTCGAATACCACTTCTCGCCCGAGTACTGCGCCTCCCAGCAGAACCAGTCGAACAGCAGATCATCGAGCGCCTGATCCTCACTGGTCACCAACGCAGATCGCCTCGTCACCTCACGCGGCTTAACGCAATACATCCTGCCTCCTCGATCCGACAATTTCACGCATACGCGCCAGGTGCGTTTTCGCCTGTACCACAGCCGGCGGCGCCCCCACCAACGGCGCATCCGGGATCGGCGGCAAATGCTCCGCCACCGCCACCCGCCAGAGCGCGGACCATCGCTCCTCAGCATCAGCCCAGTGCGCCGCCTCAACGGCCTTCATCCCAAACCGCACAGCCGACCAGAACACGGGCCGCGACGGCCACTCAGCCTTCCCGCGCGCCGCCAGTGACGCAGCCTTGAACGCATCCTCCGCCGTCATGCCACACCTCGCTCAGCAGCTGCCGCCCGGCGCAACCGCCCGGCATGCCACGGCAGCCCAGCCACCGCCTGCTCTGCCTGTGCCTGCAACCGCGCCAACGCCTCCTCCTGCTGAAGCCGCAACGCCCTCGCCCGCTCCCGCGACTCCCGCACCGCAGGCGCGTACGACGGCACCCAATCCGGATCAGCCGCCCGCTTCGCGTGGTAAGCCAACATTGCGAACGGATCGTCCACGCCACCGGCAGCCATACGGCCCCGCCATTCGTCGATCACCACCTGCCTCATGCCCAGGGGTGCCCGAGCCACAATTCGCGCAACACGCGCCCTCTCCGCCGCGCCCATGTCCACCGGCCACGCGAGGTCAGCCTGCCACGCCACGGCCGAAACCTCTTCACTCTCTGGACGCTGGGCCGCAGGCCCATCCCCAACCACAGCGGTGCTCTGACCACGTTGCTCTGAGAGCCGGTGCCTCCTTGCGCCCCGACGGTGTTGGGGGCCATTTCGATCCTCCCGCGCCGCAGGCGTGGGGGACTCGATCTCTCTCTTCTCACGCCGCCGGCGTGGGGGGTTAGGGGGGTTGGTGTTTACGGGGTTACCGGAATACGGATGTGTGGCGGCTTTCGCGTTATCCACAGACTCGGGAATGTCCGTAAAACCCGCGTCAGCACTGAATTCGTAGCCATCCTGCGGGTGTATCGAACCTCGACCGGCTTTCTTTTGGACGCACGAATCCGTATCCGCCAACGGGCACGCAAAAACAAGCTCGTATTGCCCGCCAAGCCGGCGCAACAGCCCCAGCTTCTCGAGCTGCGCCAGCATCCGCTGCAGCTTCGACTTGTCGTGCGCCAGGTAACGCACCCCTCGCCGCGCAGTGCGCTCCGTCCACTCACGCAGCGCCTGATACGAGATCCGCACCACGCGCCCCACAATGCCCGTACGGAAATCCATACGCGGGCGCAGCGCCACCAGGTACAGATGCGCGATCTCCGCACCCGCCCCGGCCAGCGCGCTCAACTCAAGATCATTGATGCGATACGCCGACACCCTCGCCTCCATTGCTTCGCGCCAAGCCCAAATACCCGGCCAGCCACGCCACGTGATGCGCGCTGCCAACCGGATACTCGTTCGCCTCATCCAACGCGCGGCCAGACAATGCAGCCGCCCTGCCCTTGGCCCAAACAGCGCCAACGGCCTCGATAGGAATGTCCATGGAATTGCCCTTACAGCCGCAGCGGCGCGGCCTTACACAGCACGTCAAACACCGCCACAAACTCCGGCGACGTCGACGCAATAACAGTGGATCGAAAAGCGAGGCGCTCCGCCTCAGTTGAAATCGCGCGATAACGCGACGCGCAGGCCAACGCCAGCGCAGAAGACTCACCAGCCGCATTGAACGGCCAAAACACATCAGCCAGCGGCCACGCGCAAGCATCCAAAAGATGCTCCGCAAACTTCGACAGCACCGGCAGCCCGCGCGGCTTGAACGCCCCCGCAATACGGTGCCACGCACAACACATCTGATCGACGCGCTCACATGACAAGCCCACAGCAACACGCCCTGCCTTGCAGCACGTCATACCGTGTGAAAAGCGTGGCGTGTTGTCTTGCTTCTGTGTCATGCGATGCCGAACCCTGTCAAAAATCGATACAACGTGGCGCTGCAGGTTGCCGCCCGAACTGCTGGCGGCAACACTCCGTCGTCGGGTCGATGACCCCGACGAAACGCCAACCCTTTCAACGAGGAAACATGGAACTCAAAGACGCACGCGATGACGCAAAGAAATTGCTCATGACACTAATTGAGCAACAGCCCGCCATGTTTGGATCTGCGAACGCTCCCAACGGGCGCGCTGGCGAGACTGCGGCGCATTTCTGCTCGATGTTTATCGAGACCTACGCCGCCTACCTTGTCAAAACGACCGAGTAACCTCGTCCAGTAGCCTTAGCTCGCGCGTCAGGGCCTCACGAGCCACCGTTAGACGCGCGGGCATATCGAGAAGTGGGTCAATGTCCGCCACCACTTTCGCGCACAGCACATCAGCAATTTTCTTGGCATGCTCCGGCGACAACTTCGCCTGCCGAACGCAATTTTCTTTACAGCTTTGCATCACTTCTCCTATGCGCTCTCGCGCTTCAAAAAAACAGTCAATCACGCCTTGCCACGCAGCCGCTGCAACCGCTCAGCATCACGCTGCGCACGCACACGCAGCAGCTCACGCAGCACCATCACAGAAGCCGTCGCCTCTTCAAACTCCCGCTCCAGCTTTCGCATCTCACCCTCGGAAAGATGGTTGTCCGCCAGCGCCGCAGACATCGCGCGGCTCACATCGCCCACCTCTGCCAGCACCTTGCAAAGCGCCTCATACAGATCCGTATTCGGCAGATCTTCGCGAGCCACCTCGGGCAGAGGAATCGCCACCATCCCGTGCCGCCAGCACAAAGCCTGAATCGGCAGCTTCGCGTTCGGCACACCCGCGCCTTCCGCGTGCTCAACAGTCACCGACACCTCTTCAAACGACACATAGTTCGTCTGCACATGCGGCAGCAGCTTGTTGCGCAGCACTGCGGCGGACTTGTCCATGCGCGCGGCCAATCCTTCAACGCCGCCCGGGTAGCCACGCGCCACCCAGTAGAGCGCGTAGTGTTGATTGATCTCGGAATAGTGGTGGCTCAAGTTGTCTCTCCTAAAGAGCTGTCATAGACCGGGCGTGCGGGTCGCACTACCGGCGGTTTTGGTGGGCGCGTACACTTGCCTCATCGTTGGAACGGCACGATCCAGCGCGCAGAAGCTGACGGCTGAAAGCCCTCGTTGGCCAGCAAGCACTGCTCGCCCGGCTCACGCGACGAATGCGCCGAAGACGTGCCGCAGATGCCGCAGCCGGTATCATTCGAGGCTTGGGCCGCATTGGCCGCTGGTGTAGCCGTGTGAATGACGCGCGGGCAGAGATAAGCTCGGGCCAGATCAAATGCCAGTCGTCGGGACGAAGGTGTTTGCGCGTAACAAGCGCACGCGTCTCCCTCTCGATGCCAACGCAAAACATCGGCCCCAACCGGATGCGAAGGCTAATTGCCTTGCGCAGATAGCGGATCGTCGTGCCACACAAGCGCGCGAAATCCGCCTGTTCATCCGGCGACATTGCGTTTAAGTAAGCCCGCAGGTTTTCCATGCGACGATGGTACCCACGGGTATTTTTTATCTCAATACCTTGGCGGGCCGTATCCGCAAAAAACAGGGCCGGAATTTGTAAAGAATGGATAAGTACGAACGACGTCGGCGGCGGCTGGACCAGATTCGAGTCACTCGCTTCGAGGGCTCGATCGTCAAACTCGCGCAAGCAATCAGCAAAGCGCCGTCATACGTCGGGCGCATGCTGTACGAAGAAGGCAAAGCTGGCCGCAAACGCATCGGTGAAGACGTCGCCCGCGAGATCGAGCAAGCGCTCCACCTGCCGCCTCTCTCCCTCGATGCAGAAGACGACGCCCCGCCCGCGCCGGACCTTGGCGCACTGGCAATCAGTGCGTTGAACGACCTTTCGGAACGAGACATCGAAGCAGCGATTGCGACTCTCGAAGCGGTGCTCGCGGCAAAGAAGCAGCTTAAAGGTGGTGCACGGCTTGTCGAATTAGATGGACCGAAGGCAAAGCGCTTCGAGGAAGCACCGGCAGAGGTCGCCGAGCCATCCGACTATGGCTATCCCCCGCTTCCCAAGGCAAAGGCACAGCGCAAGCGCGCCAGTTAAAGAATCCCGCTTCGGCGGGATTTTTTATTTCCTGTTGAGCTGGATGCGAATAGGAGAATTCTTATTCTATTGTTGGCCGCCCACCAACAACATGACTGCCCGCGCGGGCCGTCAGTCGAATCAACAATGGGCACCCTCATTCAGTTTCCTCAGCCAGGCACGCGCACACCGCCTCGGCGACCTCCGTCCAACGACAGCGAAGCACAAGACGCGCGTCTCGCCTCGGCGTATCGGCGCGACCTCGATCGCGCAGTTTCACGGCTACTCGAGCACGTTCAGAGCGATGCTTACGACGGTGTCGCGCTGGTTCTCATACCGACATCGCCAGCGCGCAAGGCAGCCTTCGTTGTCGGAGGGTTCTACAGGCACAGACTGACAGATGCTGCAGATGCCGCGATGCAGTTGCATCTAACGATCAAGTTGCGCGCACGCGAGCAAAGCGCGGAGCCGCAGCGCTGCCATAGCCAGAAGACTCTCCAGCATCCACAACCGCGCAAGGAACCGACCTCAGAGCAAGGTATGCAAGCGATTCTGCAAGAAAGATGGAACAACGCGACCGCCCGATATCAGCACTGCGAGCAATTGCTTCGCATCGCCTTCAGTAAGCAGCTTCGTGCCTCTCCCGAAACCACGGCCATTCTGTTGAGCATCACGCAGTTGCACATCGAAACGGTGGCGAACTGTCTATGGGAGTTGGTGCGCCAGCCGGGTAGAACGACCCCTAAAGAGAGGCACGAAACATTGATCGCGATTCAGCTTTTCCGCACCGCGCGTGCGCAAGTGTCGGCCTGGATGCCACCAGTAGGTCAGGAAGACGCATATTTTTCTGCAAATGCCCTGGCCCTCTCAGAAGACATCTTGCGCGAAGGCGATGTACTGCTTACGCGCGTTGAGGACGCGCTCAGCCGACTTGCTGGTGATATTCTCATTGAATCCGTGGGCACGTAGTACAACCCGGCCCCATGGATTATGTGGCGCCCTATTCTGCGTGCCCACAAAGAGGGGATGCCTCCTTGTTGATAATCATGAAAAATGGTTACGGACGCGCGTTGCGGCAACCTACAATTGGAAGGCCCACGTGGAAACGCGCGAAGCTTGACAGCTATTGTTGAGTGAGGCAACCATTCTGTCGGCGCCGCGCAGTGACGAGCGCAAACGCATTGCGGTCAATTAAGAAGACACAGTTGAAGATAACCAGAGGCTTCGAACTGTAGATCACGACTGGCAACGTCAGTGGCAAGACAAGGGGAGGAAGCACGTGGATGCGACAAAAGACAAGTTCGCTGCCGGAGAGCAGGGGCTCGGGTACATCTATCAAGTCCGGTTCGCGCTTGCGCACTTGATGGGGCAGGAAGAAAGTCAAACGCTATTCCTCGAGGCCGACGACGACGTCAAAGTCGTCGATGTGGATGGTCAAAGCACTCTCATTTCTCTGAAGCATAAGAAAGTCGGAGAGACAGTCGGCACTCTATCCGTCGATTTTTGGAAGTCTGTGCGCATTTGGCTTAGCAGGTACATTCGCGACGGCAAGCTAGCCTGCGACCACTCGTACTGCATGGCAACGACCGCGCGTGTAGGTCAAAAATCGGAGCTTCGCTTCTTCCTCCCTGGCTCTGTGAAACCGACCGGCTTTGAGAACAACCTCCTGACGGAGCTCGATGGGTCAGCTTCGGAACTGAGCGGCGAAATCAGGACAACGTTGAAAGCGCTCAGCGCGACCGAACGGCAGGATTTTTTCTCTCGGATTGTTATTGCGGACGAATCACCACGCATTCCAAACCTCGAAGCCGAGATCACGAGGCAAATGAAGGCGGTCCGTCAAAAGTATCGCGATGATATCCGCGAGAGGTTAGAAGGATGGTGGTGGAGCCAGGCAATTGCGCACCTCGAAGGCACACGGGGCGCAATATCCGGCTATGAGGTATGGGATAAGGTCGCCGCCTATAGCGAGGAGTACCGTGACGATAATCTGCCGATCACGTTCGGTGACAGCCTCCCACCCGAAGGTGTCGACGCGGACAAGGACACTCGCCAGTTCGTTCAACAGCTACGGGCGATTGGCATGCCCACCTACAGTCTCGAATTAGCCATTCTCGACTTCCACCGAGCTTTCTCACAGCGATCTCACTGGGCACGAACAGAGGTGCTCCTGGATGATGAGCTCGGCAAGTTCGAGAGAAAGCTAGTCGGCGAGTGGAACAGGGTGCGTGCTCATAAGAAAATCACTCCAACCGCCTCGGAACAAGAGCTCGAAGAGGTAGGGCGTGCCCTCTACGAATGGGCAGAGCTGAAGTGCCAGACTCAGATTCGGGCGCGCGTTACCGAGGAATTCGTGCGGCGCGGGACCTTCCATATCTTGGCCAATCGCTCGCCAGAACCGGCAGTGTATTGGCACCCGAAGTTTGCTGAGCGCCTCAAAGCAGCACTGGAGGCCGCTCAATGATGAACTGGGATAGTCGGCCGTTCGAGATACGAAACCTCTTCAATCCGGCGTTCTGTGCAGTGGTGCTTGCAGCAGCTATTAGAGCGTATCAAAAGCAGGCGGGGGCCCCTATGCCTTATTCGCTGACGCTGCTTATTCTCCCTCTCGCCTTACATCATCGGACTTGTAACGAAATTGCCTTAAGTCCGAAGATTTCGATCCTGCGCATCATTGCCCGTCAACCAGACCTTTTGGTTGATTTCGCACCTCGCGCGCGCGGCTTGATTCAACCGGCTATGGAGGCCTTTGCGTTATTGGCACGCCATAACTGCATCGAGGTGACCGACGCGGGGAGTATCAGCTTGGGCCCCAAAAAGGTGTCGATGCGCAAGCTAGCCACGCCCGATGCGGAGCGATGTAGGTCGACTGCGGCCACAATTGGCCGCCAGTTCGCACAGATCAACGACCGAGTGACCATCTACACGAGTCTTGGCATCCGTCCATGAAAATTGCCTCCATTCACCTGTATAGCCACGACGGTCGCCGGCGTGACCTTAAACTGCAAACGGAAGGGCTAAACATCATCACGGGGTTGGCCTCCACCGGCAAATCATCGTTGTCTGACATTGTCGAATACTGCATGGGAGAGGCGGACTGCAAGATCGCAGAGGGCTTCATTCGGGAGAAAGTGTCCTGGTTTGCGGTCATCTTTGATTTCCCGGGCGAGCAGGTTTTTGTCGCGAAGCCGAACCCTCAACCGGGAAAGATTTCATGCTCATTGGCGATGGTACGGCGCGGCTCCAACCTGCAGCCCCCGCCCCACTCTGAACTTCAACATGATGGCGGCGATGAGCTCGTTCAAAGCGTGCTTTCAAGCTTGCTAGGAATCCCCGAAGTCAGGACATCCGTCCCCGAAAGAAGCACTCGCGACAGCTACTCTGTCAACGTTAAGCATACGGTCTACTACCTGTTCCAGAAGCAGGGCCTCGTTGCTAACAAGGATCTGCTGTTCTACCGGCAATCTGAAGAGTGGTTACCGCAGACAATCCGAGATACGTTCGCTGTGCTCTTTGGTGTCTCACACGCTGGCCAACTCGAGGCCGAAGCGAACCGGCGCGCAGCGCAACGGGAACTGAGGATTGCACAGAAGGAACTTCGCTCCGCGGAGCAGTCGGAGAACGTTTTAGACACTCGTGGCGTTGCACTTCTTGCGGAGGCTCGAGCGGCAGGCATCGTCTTCGGTAGCGCCCCCGTAATGAAAGAGGGCGAAAGTGAGTTGGTCAGCGCCCTGAGACAAGTATTGACGTGGAGACCCGGCACGGCCCTTCTGCAGAGTGACGGCTCGGTAGCCAACCTTCAGTCAAGGAGGTCGATCCTTCGGTCGCGCCGCCGCCAGCTAACGGAGCAAATTCTTGCTGCGCGCCGCTATTCCGAGGGCGCATCAGCCTTCCAAAACGAAGCGAATGAGCAGCGCTCCAGACTCGAATCGATCCATAGCTTGCCTCAGAGCACAGACGGCTCTTGGCAGTGGCCATTCCTAAGCGAATCAGATGCTCGAATGGACGGGGTAGCCGAAGCGCTTCTCGGTGAACTGCGAAGACTCGAAAGCGACCTTTCACAAGTTGTAGGCAGCCGGCCTCGCCTTGACGAGCACCTCGCTATGCTCAGCAACCGCGCTGCGGTACTAGCCGAAGAGGTTGAGCGGGTCGAAGTTGAGCTTGCGGCAACTATCGTCGCCGACGAGAAAGCTGCGGCACAAGACGACGCCAACACAGTAGCCGCAAGGGTTCAGGGGCGCGTGAGCTTCTTCCTCGACAACCTAGAGTCTGGTGAATCTCTGGCAGCGCTGCGTAGAAGGGTCGATCACCTTAACGCAAAGGTAGCTTTGCTGACCGATCTCGCGGGCTCGGACGAGGACACAGAAGCGCGGCTGGAGTCCATCGTCACAAACGTTTCTGTCACGCTCACCGAGCTTGTCCGTGAGTTCAAAGCCTACTTCCACGAGTTCCAGTTCAGGCTGGATGTGAACAAGCTGACCGTCGTGGTGGAGCGACCTGGCGACCCCATTCCCATGAATCGAACGGGCGGAGGCGCTAACTGGCTGGCATACCACATCTCTGCGCTGCTGGCCCTGCACCACTACGCTGCAGAGAACGATCGTCCGATCCCGCGATTTCTGATGCTGGATCAGCCCACGCAAGTCTACTTTCCTTCGCAGATGGTCTACGAGTCGGCCGCCGGCGACGCTCAGCGTACCCATGCTGACGCAGATGTAGTGGCCGCTAAGCGACTATTTGAAACCCTACTTCGATTCACCCGGGAGAAGGTACCGGGCTTCCAACTGATCGTCACAGAGCATGCCAATTTCGCCGATGGTTGGTTCCAGGAGGCTTTGGTAGAGCCCCCATGGGTGAACCCACCCGCTCTCGTTCCTTCGGATTGGCCGACCCCGAGACGTTAAGTGTTGTGTCGCGTCGAAGAGCCGTACGCGCTGTTTCGGCAAGCGTCAGTGTCGGCTCCCTTCTCGCCGATCGCACCGATCGCTTGACACCGTACGGCGCATAGCCGCCCATCGCTCTTGCCACCGCTGGCACCTAATCACTTCTACGTGTAACACATCTCAACACCGAAACATACCCATAGGTATTGCATACACAAATACCCCGAAGTAGTCTTCACTCCACCAACACTGTGGAGTGCCAATGCAACGCCTCTTCCAATTCGCGCACGTCTTCACTTACCTCGCCGCCCTCGGCGCGGTCCTAGCCTTCCACGCATACGCCCTCCATCTCGACGAAACGTCCGAGACAGAGCCCGCGCCCGTCGCCCAGCGACAGGCATGAGGAGGACACGGTGCGCCGCTCCACCCTCCACCGCCTCGCGTCCGGCTACTTCAGCCACCACCCCGCCCTCGGCCTTGCCGTAGTGCTCTTCGCGTTCGGCCTCGCCGGCGCCATCGCGCCCGAAGCCGCAATGGTGCTCGGGGGCTGACATGCCTCCGCGCCCCATCGCAGACGCGGCCGTGCTCGCCGAGCGCAACAAGCTGCGCCTCATCTGCACCGACGCGCAAGCCCTGGCAGCGGGCCCCATCCGCACCGCCATCGAGGCATCCGCGCACGCCCGCACCCATCCGCGCATTCGCACGACCCGCCGCGTGTGGGTCGACCTCAAGAAGCTGGCTGCAGGCGACTTCGACGACTGACCAGCCGCAACGGAGATCAACCATGCATCGCATAGTGAACCGTACCCCCGCCACCCTCCGCATCGGCAAGCACGACGTGCAACGCCACCCCCTGCCCGGCTCGCTGCATTGCAGCTACAGCCTGCGCGTCAAAGGCGTCGTCGTGTGGGAGAGCATCAGCATTCCGTCTGCGCGAGATCTCGATGGCGCCGTCAGGACGCACCGCTCGTGTCAGGAAGTCATCGAATCCGCGCGCCGTGGTGGGCGGCGGATGGGTATGCAGAAGATGAACGGCCCTGTTCGGCCGAAGCGGGGGGGCGTTGTGATGCTGACATCCGCACCGTCGCGAAGCCATTGCAATCATTGGCAAGCCAGCCAAGCTCCAAAGGTCTGTCGGCCCGCTCTTCGCTATCACGGGGCCAAGTTCCGTCTCGCACAATGGGTGATGCGCTTCTTCCCTTCGCACATCTGCTACGTGGAACCGTTCGGTGGCGCAGCTGGTGTTCTTCTGCAAAAGGAACGAACGTACGCCGAGGTCTACAACGACCTCGACGGCGATGTCGTCAACTTCTTTTCAGTCCTGCGGGACTCGCGCCAACGAGCGGCCCTCATCGACGCCTGCCGGCTAACGCCGTACGCCCGAGAGGAGTTCGAACAGGCATGGCAGCCAACCGACGAACCGATCGAGCGCGCGCGCCGACTCGCCATCCGCGCGCAGATGGGCTTTGGGTCGGCCGGCGCCACAAAAGGGGCAACGGGCTTTCGCATCGACACTAAGCGTGAATACGGCACCGCGCAAAGCGGCTGGATGGAATATCCGGACGCGATCGAGGAAGCCGGCCGGCGACTGCAGGGCGTGCTTATCGAGAACCGGCACGCAATCGATGTCATGCGGCAACACGACGCCCGCACGACGCTCCACTTCGTTGATCCGCCCTATCTGCATGAGACGAGGCAATTGCGGGGCGCACGCGGTTGCTACCGACATGAGATGGACGACGAAGACCATCTCGAGCTGCTGAAGGCGCTGCGCCAGCTCGACGGAATGGTAGTGCTTTGCGGTTACCCGTCCGAAATGTACGACGACGAGCTACGCGACTGGGAAAGGCATACGAAGCTGGCTCGGATCTCTGCGGGCCGCGGCACTTCCCTGCGTACCGAGGTGGTTTGGCTCAACCCCGCTTGCGCCGAGGCGGTTCAGCGCGAAAGTGCGCAAATGCAGTTGATCGTCTGATCTAGAGATACATCGCATAAGCACCCATGGCACCAACGCAGACGATGACGACAGCCATTGCCCACCAGCGCAGCGACTCACGATAGATGTTTGATCGATACATCGCGCCATCGTAAGTGGCGCATGCCCGTCATGGCGCGGGTGTAACAGGATTTGACGAATTATGGATACGACCTTTCTGCTCCTCGCTCAGTATGGCGCCACGGCCGTTGTTCCCTTGGAAATGGTGGCTCGAGACTACTTCAGCCACCTAACCCCAGAAAAGCTGTACAGGAAGATCAGTGCGGGCGAGATTGCTTTACCTTTGATCCGTATGGAGGGCTCGCAAAAAACAGCCAAGGGCGTCCATGTAAAAGAGCTAGCGTCGTACATCGACAGCCGGCGTGCAGCGGCTTGCAAAGAGTGCGCTCAACTTGCTGCCAGATGCTAGCGGCTCGCTTGACTACCAAACAGGCCAACTCACCCGCCCTACGCTCACCGGCCTCAGCTGAACATCGGCGGCGTCCAACAGTGCTACACGAACCGACGCGTAGCCCCCGCGCTTTGCTCCCGCCAACCTTTCGGGGATGGCCCCGCCTGGTCGCAAATTATCTGCCCAAGGCGTGAGGGTCGAGCTCGGAGACTTTCACAACTACGCCGCCAGACTCATCGTCGTAGTCGACCACCAGTTCATCGCCCACATATCTAGGGTTGTCGTAGCGACGTGCCACTGCAAGGGCTAGCTCCTCCGTTTCATACCCCTGTCGATCGGACGTGGGCTTGAAATAAGGTTCAACACGGGCTATTTGCTCGCGCTCCGCATCGGCGGGAGCGTAAATGAAAAGCACGGGCCAGTGTCCGCGTCCCTCGACTGCAAAGGAGCTGCGCCCAATGCCCAACTTGGCATCACGGAATGCTTTACCGCTCATATTTGCTCGGAGTATCAGCTGTGCAGATGAGCGCCTGAGTTCCGACAAGCGAAAGGCCTCTTGGCATCCGCCGGGGCTTCCCGTGGCATCATCGGTGCTACAGCAGTGCTACGTGAATCTATCAAGCCGCTGGAAAGCCGCGTCACTAGGTCATTTACAGGCATCAACCCGTCCAGTCCATCATCGGAGCGACGGACAGTCGGCGCGGGTTCAACTCAGGGCGTTCAGCAGTCACAACAAGATCAGCGTTTCAACTCAGGCGCGCAGTTTACCGGTTCTAGTCCGACAGCCCCAACAAGGGATGCGCCTCGCGCCGCCACGGCGAGACGAAGAACGCCGCGACTTCGTCGTCGCGCACGCTGTCGATGCTGGCGTGCTTCCACTTGGGCGAGTGGTCCTTGTCGACGGCCAACGCGCGGATGCCTTCCACGCCATCGCCTTCGGCAAACACGTGAGTCATCATGTCGAGCTCGCGGCGCAGTTCGTCGGCCAGCGTGGTATGGCGGCCCCGGCGGATCAACTCCAGTGTCACGGCCATCATCAGCGGCGAGCGCTTGGCCATGTGGGCGGCCGTCTGCGCAGCCCATTCAGCATCGGGGCTGGCGGCCAGCGCGGCCAGGATGGCTTTGACGGTGCCCTGGCTGAAACACGCGTCGATCGCTTCGCGATGGGGCACGATGACCGCGTGGGCGACGTCCGCCTCGGTGGCGACGTCGGTAAAACACGCTGCGACCTCGCCTGCGCTCGTCCAGTTGCCGTCGCGCAGGCGCTGCACGACGCTCGCAAGCGTCCCGGCCGGCACGTGGCAGTCGGCCAAGCCGACCGACAGCGCATCCGACGCCTGGATCACCTGCCCCGTCACGCCCAGGTATTCGCCCACGCTGCCCGGCACGCGCGCCAGGAACCATCCGCCGCCCACGTCAGGGAACAGCCCGATGTTGGTTTCCGGCATGGCCATCTTCGTTCGCTCGGTGACCACGCGCAGCGAGGCCCCCTGCGAGATGCCCATGCCGCCGCCCATCACCACGCCGTCCATCAGCGCGATATAGGGCTTGGCATAGCGGAAGATGAGGTGGTTGAGGCGGTATTCCTCGGTAAAGAAGGTGACGAGTTGCGGGTCGCCGGCCGTGGCGGCGCGGTGGAAGAAGCGGATGTCACCCCCGGCGCACAGCGCCTTGCCGCCCTCGCCGCGCAGGATGACGGCATGGACTTCGGGATCATGCTGCCAGGCCAGCAGCGCGTGCGACATCGCGCGGATCATCTCCAGCGACAGCGCATTGAGCGCCTGCGGCCGGTTCAGCGTCAGCCAGCCGATGCCGCCGCGGACTTCGGCGATCACGTTCGGTTGCACATCGGACTGGGGCGCCTGGGAAACGGTGGATTCCATGTCTCTCGTGTTCTGTTTTGGGAATAACGGGACGCACTGTACACGAGCATGCCCGATTGCGAGGGAACGCTCTAACGGCCCCTCTTTTCCGACGAATCTGTTGGGCGTATACCTGCCGGTTGGAGACAACACACATCACAACAATCCCATGAACCCTGCCAATGGCGCCCCCGGCGCGTCCGGTTTCGACCCCGGCCTGATCCTGCTGGCGTTTGCCCCCGCCTTTCTGCTGACCATCGGCGCGGAGGCGTGGTATTGGCGCAAGCGCGATCCCTCCGTCTACAGCCTCAAGGACACCATTTCAAACGCCAGCCTCGCGCTCATGCACCAGGCGTCTGACGCGTTTTTCCTGTGGCTGATGATCAAGACGGTGTATGTGTGGACCTACAGCCATGGCCTGCGCGCCGTGCCCGAGACGTGGTGGTCGTTCGTGCTGCTTCTGCTGCTGCAGGATTTCCTGTACTACTTCTTCCACCGCGCGAGCCACCGCGTGCGATGGATGTGGGCCTCGCACGTGACGCACCACTCGTCGGAAGGGATGAACTTCTCGACGGCATTCCGCCAGAGCCTGACGTATCCGATTTCAGGCATGTGGCTGTTCTGGATTCCGCTCGCATGGATCGGCTTCACGCCCGATTGGGTGATCCTCGCCGTGGGGCTGAACCTGGCGTTCCAGTTCTTCGTGCATACACGGCTGGGCGCCCTTGATTCGCGCTACGCCGGCTTCTGGCGCCGACTGGGGCAGTACGTCAATACGCCGTCGGTGCATCGCGTGCACCACGCCAAGAACCCGCAGTACATCGACCGCAACTACGCCGGCGTGCTGACGATCTGGGACCGCATGTTCGGCAGCTTCGTCCCAGAGGAAGAGCCGCCCGCCTTCGGCATTACCCGACAGGTCCATACGCACAACCCGATCACCCTGACCTTTCACGAGTGGCGCGACATGTGGGCCGATGTGTTCCGCGATCGGGACATCCGCTACCTGTGGAAGCCGCCCGAGTGGCGCAGCCCGCGCAGCCAGCCCACGGCGATATTGCCGACCGCCGATTCGCATTCCTAGCGCAATAAAAAACGCCCCGGGTTCCGGGGCGTTTTTCTTGCCAGATCGACTGACGATCAGGCCGCTTCTTCGCGCGCAGCACGCTTGCGCTCATGCTCCTTCAGGTGGCGCTTGCGCAGGCGGATGCTCTTCGGCGTGATCTCGACCAGCTCGTCGTCGGCGATGAATTCGACCGCGTATTCCAGTGACATCTGGATCGGTGGCACCAGGCGCACGGCTTCGTCAGTGCCGGAGGCGCGCACGTTGGTCAGCTGCTTGCCCTTGATCGGGTTGACGACGAGGTCGTTGTCGCGGCTGTGGATACCGATGATCATGCCTTCGTACAACGCGTCGCCGGGCGACACGAACATGCGGCCGCGGTCCTGCAGCTTCCACAGTGCGTACGCCACCGCAGCACCGTCGTCCTGCGAGATCAGCACACCGTTGTGGCGCTCGCCGACGCCGCCTTCGCGGACCGGTGCGTACTCGTCAAAGATGTGGCTCATCAGGCCGGTGCCGCGCGTAAGCGTCAGGAATTCGCCCTGGAACCCGATCAGGCCGCGTGCCGGAATGCGGTATTCCAGGCGCGTGCGGCCCTTGCCGTCGGATTCCATGTTCAGCATTTCGCCCTTGCGTCGGCCGAGCTCTTCCATCACGCCGCCCTGGTGCGCGTCTTCAACGTCCACGGTCAGCAGCTCGAACGGCTCGCACTTCACACCGTCGATTTCCTTGAACACCACGCGCGGGCGCGACACGGCAAGCTCGTAGCCCTCGCGACGCATGTTTTCCAGCAGGATGGTCAGGTGCAGTTCGCCACGGCCGGACACTTCGAAGACCGTGTCGTCGCCCGTCTCCTTCACGCGCAGCGCGACGTTGGACTTGAGTTCGCGCTCCAGACGATCGCGCAACTGGCGGCTCGTCACGAACTTGCCTTCGCGGCCGGCCAGCGGCGAGGTGTTCACGCAGAAATTCATCGTGAGGGTCGGCTCGTCTACCTTCAGCATCGGCAGCGCGTCCGGTGCTTCGGGTGCGCACACCGTGCAGCCGATCCCGATGTCTTCAATGCCGTTGATCAGCACGATGTCGCCGGCTTCGGCTTCAGGCACGATCTCGCGCTCCAGGCCACGGAACTTCAGCACCTGGTTGATGCGGCCCTTGATCGGCGCACCTTCCGGGCCGAACTTGACCACCACATCCTGCAGCGGGCGCACACGGCCGCGCGTGATGCGGCCCACGCCGATCTTGCCGACATAGCTCGAATAATCGAGCGAGATGATCTGCAGCTGGAACGGGCCGTTCGGATCGTCGTCGCGCTGCGGCACCTTCTCGAGGATGGTCTCGAACAGCGGCTTCATGTCGCCGCTGCGCACGTCTTCGGTCAGGCCGGCATAGCCGTTCAGGCCCGAGGCGTACACGACCGGGAAGTCGAGCTGGTCGTCGTTCGCGCCGAGCTTGTCGAACAGGTCGAAGGTCTGGTTGATGACCCACTCCGGACGCGCGCCCGGGCGGTCGACCTTGTTGATCACGACGATCGGCTTCAGGCCCAGGGCCAGGGCCTTGCGCGTCACGAAACGCGTCTGCGGCATCGGCCCCTCCACGGCGTCGACCAGCAGCAGCACGCCATCGACCATCGACAGCACGCGCTCGACCTCGCCACCGAAGTCCGCGTGGCCCGGGGTGTCGACGATGTTGATGTGCGTGCCGTTGTACTCGACCGCGCAGTTCTTGGCCAGGATCGTGATGCCGCGCTCTTTTTCGATGTCGTTGGAGTCCATCACGCGCTCGGCGATCTGCTCGTTCTCGCGGAACGTACCGGACTGGCGGAGGAGCTGGTCGACCAGCGTGGTTTTGCCGTGGTCAACGTGGGCAATGATGGCGATGTTGCGAAGCGCGCGCATGGGATGTGAACTCGAAAAGACGTGGCGCGAGCCCGGAAATTCGCTCGCGGAATAACCTGACATTCTAGCATGCTGCTATGCGCAAGACGTGACACCCCCTGATGAATCTATGAGCCGATGTTGCCAGAGAGACGTTTCGCTCACTTATTATTTCCAAAACTGAAATCGCACATTCAGTACCTTGCTGTTTGCTGCATCGATTCGTATATTTGTCCCGACAATGATTGCACATACATAAGATGTCCGAACAGACAAGCCGCACCACCGAAACCCCTGCCGCCGGAGCCCTGTTCCGCGTGGAGGACTACCGCATGTGCGAGAGCGTGGGCTACCTCGTCGGGCGTGCCAAGACGGCACTCTCCATGGCGATCGAACAGGAAGTCGCGCAGATGGACGTGACGCACTCGCAGGCCAGCTGCCTGGTGCTGCTAGCCAACGGGCGCTGCCAGACGGCCACCGATCTGGGCCGCGAACTGAACACGGACATCGGCTCGCTCACCCGCATGCTCAGCCGCATGGAAAAGCGCGGCCTGATCGAGCGCGTGCGCAGCGAGTCCGACCGCCGCGTGGTTCACCTGGAAGTGACCGAGGCAGGGCGTGAGCTGGCCGACCGCATGCCGGCCATCTATACGCATGTGTTGAACCGGTTCTTTGCCGGATTCACGCAGGGCGACGTGGACACGCTGCGCACGCTGCTCAAGCGCATCCTCGATAACGGCGCCGGCGCCGAAGGCAGCCGCTCGCGCGCCAGCCAACACTGACGTCTGGAATCCGGATGCCCACGTTTTCGTCTCTCCCGATCGCTTGACTATCAACCAACATGAACGCCTCGACCTCCGCCACCCAGGCACCTCCGCTCCCAGGCCGTCGACCTGCGTGCAGCATGGCTGTGGCGCTTTCCGCCATCGCAGTGGCCGTGCTGGCCGGCTGCGCCAATCTCGGCAATTCGCACAGCACGCAGACCCTGACCTCCCCCGAGCAACTGGCCAGCACCCGGACACTTCCGTCGCAGGGCGGCCAATGGCCGTCGGTGAACTGGGTGGACCAGTTCAATGACCCGCAACTGCGCGCGTTGGTGGACGAGGCGATCAAGGACAACCCGAACCTGCAAGTGGCCTTCGCCCGCGTGCGCGCCTCGCGCGCCATGGCCGACGTGGTGCGCGGCAACCTGTACCCGAGCGTGGGCCTCGAGGCGGAATCCACGCGCCAGCGCCTGTCGGAGTACGACATGTTCGAAGGCACGCCGCTGGCCGGCCGCTGGTTCACGGAATCGAAGATCCAGCTCGGTGTGAGCTACGACCTCGACTTCTGGGGCAAGAACCGTTCCGCGCTGGAAGCCGCCCTGTCCGACGACAAAGCGATGGAGGCCGAAAGCCAGGCTGCGCGGCTGATGCTGTCCACCACCGTTGCGCGCACCTACGCCAAGCTGGCTGCGCTCTATGCACAGCGCGACGTGGCCGAACGCACCATCGCCCAGCGTAAGGACCTGACCTCGCTGGCCGGCCAGCGCCTGCGTGCGGGCCTCGATACACAGGTCGAAACGACGCAGGCCCGCGCCAACGTTGCAGCGGCGCAGACCGAACTCGAGCAGGTCGACGAACAGATCACGCTGGCGCGCAACCAGCTGGCCGCGCTCCTGGGCAAGGGCCCCGACCGCGGCCAGTCGATCACGCGCCCGACACTGCTGGCGCAACCCACGCCGCGGCTGCCGGACAACCTGACCATCGACCTCATCGGCCGCCGCCCGGATCTCGTGGCCGCGCGCTGGCGCGTCGAGGCGGCGTCCAAGGACATCGACGTGGCCAAGGCGGAGTTCCTGCCGGACATCAGCCTGACGGCGTTCCTCGGACTTGCATCCATCGCGCCCGAAAACCTGCTGCTCGGCGCGTCGCGTCAACTCGGCATCGGCCCGGCGCTGAAGCTGCCGATCTTCCAGGGCGGCAAGCTGCGCGCGAACCTGCGCGGCAAGTACGCCAGCTATGACGCGGCGGTCGCGAGCTACAACCAGACGCTGACCGAAGCCCTGCACGACATGGCCGACCAGATCACGGCGCTGCACAGCCTGGACTCGCAGATCGCCATCCAGCGCACGGCGCTCAGTGAGGCAGAACGTGCCTACAGCCTCGCACGCACGCGCTACAGCGCAGGCCTCGGCACGCAGCTGACCGTGCTCAACGCGGAGACGACCGTGCTGCAGCAGCGCAAGCTCGCGACCGACCTGCAGGCGCGCCGCCTGGACGCACAGATGGCCCTGATCAAGGCCCTGGGCGGCGGCTATACCGCCGAAGAACTGCCTGGCGCGAAGCGTGCACAGGCCACGTCGAACAGCTGACCCGGATTCCAGAACCCAACGTTCCAACGCATTCTTTCGAGCCAACATCATGAGTGACAACAAGCCCCAAGCCGCCCCGTCCGCTGCCCCCGCGCCGACGCCGGCGGCCGCCCCGAACGGCAATGGCAACGGAAAACGCAAGCGCATGCTGACCACGCTGGCCGCCGCACTGGTGGTGGCCGGTGTCGGCTACGGTCTCTACTGGGGCCTCTACGGCCGCTGGTTCGAGTCGACCGACGATGCGTACGTGCAAGGCAACGTGGTCCAAGTGACTCCGCAAGTGGCGGGCACCGTGGTGGCCATCCGCGCCGACGACACGCAACTCGTGACCGCCGGCCAGCCGCTGATCGAACTGGACCGCGCGGACGCACGCGTCGCCCTGGAGCAGGCCGAAGCCGCGCTTGCGCAGACCGTGCGCCAGGTGCGCACGCTGTATTCGAACACCAGCGCCTACACCGCCACGCTCGCCATGCGCGAAAGCGACCTCGCCAAGGCCAAGGATGACCTGGCACGCCGCAAGCAAATCGCCGGCACGGGCGCGGTCTCGCAAGAAGAGATCTCGCACGCGCAAACCGCCGTGCAGGCTGCGCAGGCTGCGCTCGAAGCCGCCAAGGAGCAGCTGCAGGGCAACCGCGTGCTGACCGAGCAGACCACGCTGGAGCGTCACCCGAACGTGCTGCAGGCCGCAGCCAAGGTGCGCGAGGCCTACCTCGCGTATGCGCGGACGAGCCTGCCCGCCTCGGTGACGGGCTATGTGGCCAAGCGCTCGGTGCAGGTCGGCCAGCGCGTCGCGCCGGGCACGCCGCTGATGGCGATCGTGCCGCTGGACCAGTTGTGGGTGGACGCGAACTTCAAGGAAGTGCAGGTGCGCCACATGCGCGTGGGCCAGCCGGTGGAGCTCGTGGCCGACGTGTATGGCAGCAGCGTGACGTACCACGGCAAGGTGGTCGGCTTCTCGGCCGGCACGGGCTCGGCGTTCTCACTGCTGCCGGCACAGAACGCCACGGGCAACTGGATCAAGGTGGTGCAACGCCTGCCGGTGCGCGTGTCGCTCGATCCGAAGGAACTGAAAGAGCATCCGCTGCGCGTGGGCCTGTCGATGGAAGCCAAGGTCGATATCCACGACGAAGGCGGCCAGGCACTGGCTACCGCGGCGACGGCCTCTCCGCTGCAAACGACGGTGTACGACCAAGCCGGCAAGGAAGCCGACCAGGTCATCGCCAGCATCATCGCCGCCAACGCCGGCCGCGGCGCGGCAAGCACCGCACCGGCCGCCGCATCACGCACTTCGCAACCCGCACCCAAGGTCTGACGCATGGCAACCGCCGCGCCCAAGCCGCTACCGCCACTGACCGGCGCCAAACTGGCGATCGGTACGGTGGCGCTGTCACTGGCGACATTCATGAACGTGCTGGACTCGTCCATCGCCAACGTGTCGATCCCGGCCATCTCAGGCGACCTCGGCGTGGCTCCGAACCAGGGCACGTGGGTCATCACCTCGTTCGCGGTGGCCAACGCCATCTCGGTGCCGCTCACGGGGTGGCTGACGCAGCGTTTCGGGCAGGTGCGCCTGTTCGTCACGTCGATCATCCTGTTCGTACTGTCGTCGTGGGCGTGCGGTTTGGCGCCCAACATGGGCATGCTGATTGCCGCCCGGATCATCCAGGGCGCAGTGGCCGGCCCGATGATTCCGCTGTCGCAATCGCTGCTGCTGTCGACGTATCCGCCCGCGAAAAGCTCCATGGCGCTGGCGCTGTGGGGCATGACCACACTCGTTGCGCCAATCATGGGGCCGATCTTCGGCGGCTGGATCTCCGACAACATGACGTGGCCGTGGATCTTCTACATCAACATCCCCGTGGGGATTCTGGCCGCCTATGCGACCTGGGTCATCTACAAGGACCGCGAATCGCCCACGCGTTCCCTGCCGATCGACAAGATCGGTCTCGCGCTGCTCGTGCTGTGGGTGGGCTCGCTGCAACTGATGCTTGATCGCGGCAAAGAGCTGGACTGGTTCAACTCGACGGAGATCGTGCTGCTAACGGTCATCGCCGTCGTAGGCTTCGCGTTCTTCCTCGTCTGGGAGCTGACCGAAGATCATCCGGTGGTGGACCTGACGTTGTTCAAGGGCCGCAACTTCAGCGCCGGAGTGGTGGCGATCTCCGTGGCGTACGGGCTGTTCTTCGGCAACTTGGTGATCCTGCCGCTGTGGCTGCAGACCATCGTCGGCTACACCGCGACGGACGCGGGTCTGATCATGGCCCCGGTGGGCATCTTCGCCATCATCCTCTCGCCCGTGATCGGCAAGAACCTGCCGAAGATGGACGCCCGCTGGGTGGCAACCACCGCGTTCATGACCTTCGCGCTCGTGTTCTGGATGCGCTCGCACTTCACGACGCAGGTCGACACCTGGACGCTGATGATTCCGACGCTCATCCAGGGCGCGGCCATGGCGATGTTCTTCATCCCGCTCACGTCGATCATCCTCTCGGGCCTGCCACCCGAGCGGATTCCGGCTGCATCGGGCCTGTCGAACTTCGTGCGGATCATGTTTGGCGGTATCGGCGCGTCGGTCTCGACCACGGTGTGGGACAACCGGTCTGCCCTGCACCACGCGCAGCTGGTCGAACATGCGAATCCGTACAACCCTGCCTATGCTTCGTCGATCAACCAGTACACGCAACTGGGCATGCCGAACCTGCAGGCCAACGGCGTGATCGAGCGGGTGATCTCGCAACAGGCCGCGATGCTCGGCGCCAACGATATCTTCTGGATCTCGGCGGTGCTGTTCATCGTGCTGATCGCCTTCATCTGGCTGACGAAGCCGGCGAAGTCGGCGGGCGGGGCAGAGGCTGCGGCCGGGGCACACTGAGGCGGCCATCGCGTCAACAAAAAAGCCACGCAGCAACGCGTGGTTTTTTGTCCGGATTCGCTCAGAGGTGCACCAGGCGTTCAGGGCGCAACACCCCGCCGCGCCACACCGCCACACCGAGCAGCGATGCAACCGCGCCATCGCGTACGCCATAGACGCGGACGTGATCGGCGTTCGGCAACGTCAAGTGCAAGGGCAGGCGCTGGCCATGCAGAAAACGGCGGCTCTGCTCAGCATCGAGTTCCAGGCGGGGCAGCGTTTGCAGCAACGCGTCCACCGGCGCCAACAAGGCGATGCGGGCGTCCTCCGTGGCAGCGTCCAGCGCTTCCAGCCTCACCGCACCGTCCAGCGTCAGCTCGCCTACCCGCGTACGGCGCAACGCAACGAGGTGCGCGCCGCAGCCCAGCGCCTCACCAATGTCTTCGCCGAGTGTGCGGATATAGGTGCCCTTGCTGCACGACACGCGCAAGGTGACCGTCGGCTCTGCGGCCTCCAGGTCCGTTGCGAGCACATCGATGGCATGAATCGTCACCCGGCGCGCGGCGCGGTCCACGGTCTGGCCGGCACGGGCGTATTCGTACAGCGGCTTACCGTCTTTCTTCAAGGCAGAGTGCATCGGCGGCACCTGGTCGATCTCACCGACAAAACCGGCGACGGCCGCCTGCAATTGCTCTGGCGTGACCGATACCGGGCGCTCACTCAGCACCTCGCCTTCCGCGTCAGCGGTGCTTGTCCTGATGCCGAGCCGCACGATGGCTTCATACGTCTTGTCGGCTTCGAGCAGATCCTGGGAAAACTTCGTCGCCTCGCCAAAGCACAGCGGTAGCAGGCCCGTGGCGAGCGGGTCCAGCGTTCCGGTATGCCCGGCCTTCTTGGCCCACAGCAGACGCTTGGCGCGCACGAGCGCATCGTTGCTCGACCAGCCGATCGGCTTGTCCAACAGGAGCACGCCATGCACGTCGCGGCGCGGCGGCTTCACCGGCTTGGGCGCGGGTTGCTCAGCCATCATCAGTCGTCTTTGGCTCGCGTGGCGTTGGCCTCGTCGATCAGGCGCGACATCTCGATCCCGCGCTCCACCGAGCCGTCAAAGTGGAAATGCAGCGTCGGCACCGTGTGGATGTGCAGACGCTTGAACAGCAGCGAGTGCAGATAACCGGCCTTCTCGTTCAGGATGGCGGCGGCGGCCTCGGGTTCGGCGCCCAGCACCGTGAAATAGACCTTGGCGTGCGCGTAGTCCGGCGTGAGCGTCACCGACTGCAGCGTCACCAGGCCCATCGCGGGGTTCTTGATTTCGCGCTGGATCAGTTCGGCCAGATCGCGCTGGATCTGGTCTGCGATGCGCACATTGCGGCCCGAGGCCGATCCGGATTTCTTCGGCATAGTGTGGTTCCTCACATGAGCGTGCCGGCATCATGGTCAGCCCGCCCCAAAAAACAAAACGGTGGCGCGGGACGCGCCCGGCCACCGTCGCAAATTCGTGCCGGACGCCATAGCGCCCGGCCACTGCATTACAGCGTACGCGCCACCTCGGTGATCTCGTAGATCTCGAGCTGATCGCCTTCCTTGACGTCGTTGAAGTTCTTGATCGACAGACCGCATTCAAAACCGGCCTTCACTTCCTTCACGTCGTCCTTGAAGCGCTTGAGCGAATCGAGCTCGCCCGAGAAGATGACCACGTTGTCGCGCAGCACACGCACCAGCGAGCTGCGCTTGACGATGCCATCGAGCACCATACAGCCGGCCACCGCACCGACCTTCGGCACATGGAAGACTTGGCGCACCTCGACGAGGCCCGTCGTTTCTTCCTTCTTCTCCGGCGAGAGCATGCCCGACATGGCCGCCTTCACCTCATCCACAGCGTCATAGATGATGTTGTAGTAGCGAATGTCGATGCCCTGATGCTCGGCCAGCTTGCGTGCACCCGCATCGGCGCGCGTGTTGAAGCCGATGATGACGGCCTTCGACGCGGTTGCCAGGTTGACGTCGGATTCGCTGATGCCGCCCACGCCGGCGTGCACGACCTGCACACGCACTTCGTCGGTCGACAGCTTCTGCAGCGAATGCACCAGTGCTTCCTGCGAACCCTGCACGTCGGCCTTGATGATCAGCGCAAGCGTCTTCACGTCGCCTTCGCTCATCTGCTCCAGCATGTTTTCCAGCTTGGCAGCCTGCTGGCGCGCCAGCTTCACGTCGCGGAACTTGCCCTGGCGGAACAGTGCGATTTCGCGTGCCTTGCGTTCGTCCGGCAGCACCAGCACTTCTTCGCCGGCACCCGGCACTTCCGACAGGCCCTGGATCTCCACCGGGATCGACGGACCGGCTTCCTTGGCCGGCTTGCCGTTCTCGTCAAGCATCGCACGCACGCGGCCATAGGCCGTGCCCGCCAATACGACGTCGCCCCGCTTGAGCGTGCCGCTCTGCACCAGCACGGTCGCGATCGGGCCCTTGCCCTTGTCGAGCTGGGCTTCGACCACCAGGCCCTTGGCCGGAGCATCCACCGGCGCCTTCAATTCCAGCACTTCGGCCTGCAGCAGCACGTTTTCCAGCAGGTCGTCGATGCCCTGGCCAGTCTTGGCCGACACCGCCACGAACGGCGAGTCACCGCCGTACTCTTCCGGAATCACGCTCTCGGCAACCAGTTCCTGCTTGACGCGGTCCGGGTTCGCTTCGGGCTTGTCCACCTTGGTGATCGCCACCACGATCGGCACGCCAGCGGCCTTCGCGTGGGAAATGGCTTCCTTCGTCTGAGGCATGACGCCGTCGTCGGCAGCCACGACCAGAATCACGATGTCGGTCGCCTTGGCACCGCGTGCACGCATGGCCGTGAAGGCCTCGTGACCCGGGGTGTCGAGGAAGGTGATGACGCCGCGCGGCGTTTCGACGTGGTACGCGCCGATATGCTGCGTGATGCCACCGGCTTCGCCCGCCGCCACCTTGGCGCGGCGGATGTAGTCGAGCAGCGAGGTCTTG
>FLYJ01000122.1_pt1 | contig 35460 bp, 31 predicted proteins | sample 1122561 | NCBI WGS metagenome assembly FLYJ01 (sample SAMEA4346788, study PRJEB14843) | hot springs metagenome | biome: Terrestrial Biome; feature: Habitat; material: Sediment | place: India | collected 2012-06-12 | depth 1760 m
CAATTTCCTCGCCTTTTTATCTAATCAATCCGTGCTGGCGGGGCATGCTGCGGGGCTTTGTGCACCACAGCAGGGCGGCACGAGGTGGCAGGCCTTGTCAGAGGCGGGTTTGGTGCGATGCATTAAGAGCGATGCGCGCGTACCACACTTGGTAGAACGATTCCGTGAATTGTTTTGCCGCGCTTAGGGCCTTTTGTTAAATTTGCGCGGCACTTCCGACACGGAAGCAAAGGAAACGGAGGAGCCCAGCCTCATGCACACGGGGTCGGGCGGTCTGAGACAACTCTTTTAATTTCGAGCCCACATGAAAAAGTCTGCCATTCTGGTTGCAGTCGGCGCCCTGTTCGCAGGTTCGGCCTATGCCCAATCGAGCGTGACGCTGTACGGTATTGTTGACGCAACGATCCACTACACCACCAACGCCAATGCCAACGGCAACAGCCTGGTCCGTCTGGACAACGGTGCTGTGTCCAACAGCCGCTGGGGCCTGAAGGGCAATGAAGATCTGGGCGGCGGCAACAAGGCGCTGTTCGTGCTGGAAAGCGGCTTCGATCCGGATACCGGCCGCGCCAACGGCGGTGGTTTGTTCAATCGTCAAGCGTTCGTGGGCCTGTCCAACAAGGACCTGGGCACCATCACCCTGGGCCGCCAGTACAACTTCGGCTTCACGATGGGCGGTAACTTCGATCCGCTGGGCGTGGGCAACTACGACGAGAACTCGTGGATCTACTACGGCGTGACGGGCCTGCGCGTGTCCAACATGCTGAAGTACGAAGGCAAGTGGAGCGGCCTGTACGTTGGCCTCGGCTACGGCTTTGGCGAACAGGCTGGCAGCGCAGCTGACAACCGCTACATGGGCGGCGCGGTTTCGTACGAATTCGGCCCGGCCATGGTTGGCGCGTTCTACCAGCAGCAGCAAGATGCGCCCAACGCCCTGACGGGCAACCAGGGTGGCCACAAGCAGAAGGTCTGGGGTATCGGCGGCAACTACGCCGTTGGCCCGGCCAAGCTGTACGCTGGCTATATCGACAGCAGCGATAACACGGCGTGCGTGAACAGCACGACCACTTGCGCGGGCGACCGCAGCACGTTCGGTCTGAACCTGTACGGCAATGCCGCCGGTGCTGGCCTGACTCCGGGCGCCACCAAGCGCCGTGACCGTATCGGCTTGGTTGGTGTGACGTACCAAGCGACTCCGGCGCTGGCACTGACGGGTGCGTTCTACTACGACAGCATCAAGGACGCGGCGCTGGCCGCAGGTACCGACGGCAAGCGCTACACGGGCGTGCTGCTGGCCGAATACTCGCTGTCCAAGCGCACCCAGCTGTACGGCACGGTCGCTTACGACAAGGTCAAGGACGCTGCTGCTCCGGAACTGCCGGGTGGCACGGCCAATGGCCAGAACGGCAAGACGAACCAAGTGGGTGTGGGCCTGGGTATCCGCCACATCTTCTAATCGACGCTGTCACTCGATTGGGAACGGAAAAGGCGCCTTCGGGCGCCTTTTCTTTTGCCTGCGGCCAAGCGAACTTGCCTGGGCATCGGCCTACAATGTCGCTTCCTTTCTCTTCCCTCTGACACTGCGCCATGACTTCCGCACGTATCGCCCGTCGTCGCCTGATTGCTTTCGCTGCGCTGCTGTGCACCGGCGTGCCGCTGCTTGCCGCATCACCCGTGCAGGCGGAGGACTATCCGGTCAAGCCGATCCGCATCATCGTCGCGTATCCGACCGGCGGTATTTCCGACAACGTGGCGCGTGCGCTGGGCGAGAAGCTGTCTGCGCAGCTGGGCCAGCCGGTGGTGGTGGAGAACCGCGCCGGCGCCGGCGGCAGCATCGGCATGGACGCCGTGGCCAAGGCCGTGCCCGATGGCTACACGCTCGGGTTTTCCTCCGTGAGCCCGCTCACGCTGAACCCGCATTTCGGCAAGCTGCCGTATGACCCGTTCAAGGACATCGCCCCCGTGGCCAACGTCATGTATGCGCCGATGATCCTGCTGGGCACGCCGTCGTTCACGGGCAAGAGCTTTGCCGACATGCTGAGCCAGTCGCGCGCCAAGCCGGGTTCGATCCGCTGGTCGACCTCGGGCCTCGGTACGGTGGGCCATCTGGCGCTGGAGCAGGTCAAGGCGCAGGCGCATGTCGATATCACGCTGATCCCGTACAAGGGCGGCGGCCAGCAGCTGACCGATGCCCTCGGCGGGCAGGTGGAGGTGATGTCGACGAACGTGGGGCCGACGTTGATGCAGCACATCACCAGCGGCAAGCTCCGCCCGCTCGGGGTGGGCGCGCCACACCGGCTCGATGCGCTGCCGAACGTGCCGACCTTTGCCGAACTCGGTTACGCCAAGGCCAACATGGCTTCGACCTTCGGCGTGTTCGCGCCGGCCAAGACGCCTGCCCCGGTCATCGCGCGGCTGAACGCTGAGATCAACAAGGCCCTGGCCGCGCCCGATCTGCGCGAGCGCCTCACGCAGGCCGCCGTGGTGCCCGCCGGCGGCACGCCCGCGCAATTCGCGGCGAGCATCCGCGCGGAGTACGACAGCAACGGCCGCATCGTGCGGGCCGCCGGCATCCAGGCACCGTAGCGCAACGCGCGCACCGCCCATGAAAAACGGACCCCGCGGGGTCCGTTTTGCGTTGGCCGTGGGCCTGGCTCAAGCCTTCTTCGCCCAGGCGCTGCACCAGCCCTTGTTGGCGACGTCCTTGCCGGCAAACAGCGGGCAGCCGCCTTGTGCGGCCGTGCCGCCCTGGTACAAAGCGCAGTTGCCGCAGTGCTGATCCGGCGTGTGCTTCGGATACTTGGCCTTGTCAGCCTTGGTGGTGTCGGCCACATAGCCGAGCGCCTTGGACTGCGGGTCGCTCTCGGCAACCAGCGGCGCAGCCTTGGCCAGGTCCGAGATCGACATGCCGACGGCGCCGGCGGCGGCCACAATGGGGATGCTCTTCAGGAATTGACGACGATTGGACATGCTGATTCCTTTTGTGGGAGTGTGTTGTGTGGCGCCCCTTGCCGGGCCCGTGCGCCGCACCGGCTCGCCCCAGGGGACAGCGGACGGCGTCGGCGCGCCGTTTTTCCGCTCGTGCATTCTGGCACAGCTCCCAGCCTGCGGCATCTGCGTAGGGTCAATGTTCCGCATACCTGTGTGCAGCAATCGCTCACTTCGGCGCAAGCGGCGGCCGTGCATGGCCGGATCAGCAAACAGGAGGGAGCCGGGATGGAACACTTGGCGCGCCCGGCTGGGATCGAACCAGCAACCCCTGCCTTCGGAGGGCAGTACTCTATCCATTGAGCTACGGGCGCACATCGGCGCAGAACGCGCCGAAAGAGAAGCCCCGCAGGATAGCGCATTTGGCGGCAAGCGTCCATCGCCCGCCCGCGAAATCGCGTGGCATGCCGCATGCTGCGGTCGCGTTTCGCGGCCTGTTTGACGCCGGCCAAAAAGCGCTGCTTAGGGCTCTCCCGCGTGTCAAACGCCGAAACAATACGGATATAATCGCCCGTTATTTGACAGAAGAAATGCGGGGACAGGTCTGTTCGGGCCAATGCGGCGGCATCGCGTGGTCTTCCTGCCTCCATCGCGACCTTACGCGGCCCCACGCACTGCCGGCGATGCCCGTGCTTCATGCCGGTGGCGCCCCCGGGGGCTCCAGAGCGGTTCCACCATCCTGAGAGTTGAGCATGTCCGACGCGCAGCACGACGAACACGAGCCTCTGATCAAGACCCCGAAGCAGCTGATCATCACGGTGATCGCCGCGTTTGCCGTTCCCATCCTCGTCATCATCCTGCTGGCCAACTATGTCGGCCTGGGCGTCAAGGAAGGCGCCGGCAGTTCCGGCATGTCGGAAGAGGCCGTGAACGACCGCATCAAGCCCGTCGCGCACCTCGAACTGAAAGACCCGAACGCGCCGCGCGTCTACAAGACCGGCGAGCAGCTCTACAAGGAAGTCTGCGCGACCTGCCACGCGGCCGGTGTGGCCGGGGCGCCCAAGTTTGGCGATGCGGCCAGCTGGGGCCCGCGCCTGTCGCAAGGGCTGGAGGGCCTGACCAAGGTGGCGCTGGCCGGCAAGGGCGGTATGCCCGCGCGTGGCGGCACGTCGCCGGATGACGTGAGCGATTACGAAATCGAACGCGCCATTGTCTACATGGCCAACTCGGCTGGCGGCAAGCTGCAGGAGCCGCCCGCACCGGCCGGCGCGGCAGCAGCGCCTGCGGGCGCCTCGGCGCCGCAGGCTTCTGCTTCGGCTCCGGCTCCGGCCGCTGCCCCCGCTGCCGCTGCAGCGCCGGCGGCTCCGGCACCTGCCGCTGCGGCGCCGGCTGCCGCCGCTGCACCGCAAGCCGCTGCCGGCGACGTCGGCAAGAAGGTGTATGAATCGACCTGCCAGATGTGTCACGCCGCCGGCGTGGCAGGCGCCCCGAAGTTCGGCGACAAGGCCGCCTGGGCGCCGCGCATCGCCGAGGGCAAGGCGAAAATGTATGACATCGCGCTGCACGGCAAGGGCGCGATGCCGCCCAAGGGCACGTACGCCGGCTCCGATGATGACGTGAAGGCCGCCGTCGATTACATGGCCGCTGCCGCCAAGTAACGGCCGCACTTTCCGCCAAGAAGCCCGCCCCGCGCGGGCTTTTTTATCGGCTGTCGCGGCAGCGTTGTATGGCCGGCACTTGGTTTGCTACGACGATTCTCGATGTGCGGAGAACGCTGCAGCCCGCGGCAGCGCCCCGCACGCGCCAACGATGATGCACATGGAGGTTGCGATGCGAAAAGCGCAAATGACGCCGGCCTGCTGGGTCGCGGCCGTGCTGGCTGTGGCCAGTTCGACGGTCGTGGCGGCGGACAACTGGGTCAAGCTGGCTCCGCTGGCCGACAACGCCGGCACGCTGTATCTGGACAAGGACTCGATCGAACACAACAAGGACGGCACCGTGCGCGCCACCACACGCGATGCCTATGACGCGCCGCGCAAACTCTCCGACGGCAGGGCCTATCAGTACGACACGCGCACGTCGCTCTACGACTGCAAGAACGACCGCATCCTCCCCGTGAGCGCGCTGATCCAGGACAGCCAGCACGGCACGGTGCTTACCAAGACCATCGACGGCCCGCGCTGGGAAGCCATCGTGCCGCATTCCGAAGGCGAGGCGATCCTGCGCGCCGTGTGTCAGAAGTAAAGCCGGCGCGGGAAGGGCCGGGCGCTATTGGATGGACGCTGCCGGCGCCAGGTCGACGCGTAGCGTCCCATCCGCATCCATGCGCGTGGTGCCGCGCGCGGCGGCCTCGCGGTAGTGATACAGGTCGAAGCGCAGCGGCCCGCGCGTCGACGTATCGGTGACGAGCACGCGGCTGTTGGTCACCAGCACGTTGTACATCTTCAGGTCACCGGACTGGATCCAGATGCGGCTCTCGGCATCGGTCGGAGCGGGCGCGCACAGGGCCGGCGCCGGGCCAAAGCCGAGCACGAGCCCGTCGGGCGTCACGCGCGCCGTCTTCATCTGGCCGATCAGCCGGGGCGGCGGGAAGACCGTGTACTGATCGAGCACCATGGTGTTGCCCTCCAGCTTGGCGCCGCCGCGGTCCAGTGGCGCGAGCTGCGACAGCTGCAGCCCCAGCGCCTTGAGCAGCGCCAGCGTCTGGATGCCCATCACGCGCGCCTCGGTCGGCGTGTAGACGAGATAGCGCGACTCCTTCAACTCCAGGGTGCCGCGCATGCCGAACGGCATCCACACGCCGGGAACATGGTTGCGCAGCTTGAGCCCGCCCGATACGTCGAGCACACCATCGCCCGGCGTGAGCGACAACGCATTGAGCGAGCGCGGGGAATAGTCCAGCAGGTACGTATTGAACAGCGCGTCGAGCGACGCCTTGGGTACCGTCACATCGCCGCCGAGGATGCGGATGTCGAACTGGCCCGGATCGTCCAGGTCGACCGCCTGCCCCGGCGTGCGCGGCACGAGTTGCGCGGTGAGCTGGTGCACGTGAAAGCCGATGTCGCCAGTGATGCGGAAATCGACATTGCGCATCTGCACGACGGGCGGTGCGGTGCCGGAATTGCGGGCCACGGCCGGGCCGCTCGCGTTGGGCGCACCGGAGGACGGATCGCAGCGCTGCGTCCATTGCTGGGGCGCGGTGTCGAGCGTCTTGCGCTGGGCGCTGGCCATGGGCGCTTCGGCGGCACGGCCGAGGGCGCTCGCCACGAGGGCGGCCAAGCCGAGTGCCACCAGCGCTAGGCGCAGCGTCAACGCGGCGAAGGTGAGGGCGGAGGCGATCATGGCGCGGTCCTCCGGGCGAGGTGTACGGCAGGCCTGGCGGTTTTCGGCGTCTGCCCCCCGGCGAGCGTGTCGAACGACGGCATCCGCACGCGGATGCCGCCATCGGGCGAAAACCGCAGCGAGCCGGCCACGAGCTGGTCGCGGTAACGGTACAGGTTGAAGACGAACGGCCTGGCCGGATCGGCAACCACGATGTCGATGCGCGCGTTCATCGGCATCGAGCGCATGAAGCGGATGTCGCCGCCGCGGAAGAGGATGTACGGGCGCTGCGCATCGGAGGCGTTGGCCAACGGCGGCATCTGCGGATGGCCGTCGCCGATCTGCATGACGAGCCCGTCGCGCGTGACGCGGATGGCAGAGAGCTTGAGGTCCAGCGCTGGTGGCGGAAACAGCCTGGGCACCTGCATGACGATCTCGCTGCCGGCCAGCTGCACCGACGGCGTGGATACCGGCAGCAGGTCGGCCAGTTCGATGCGCGCGGCGCCCATCAGCGGGCCCGCGTCCTGGCCGCGCACCTTGACCACGTTGGGCCGGAACACGATGGTCTGCGGGTCGCGCAGCACGAGCGGGCCGCGCAGCTCGATCGGCACCCATGCGCCGCGGCGGCGCATCTCGGCGTGCATGTCCAGCGCGTTGTCCTCCAGCGAGAACCTGAAGTTGCGCAGGGGCGGGTCACTGCCCGGCCCGCGCGCAAAGACCACGGTGTTGAACAACGCGGCCATGCTGTCGGCCGTCACGCGCACCGTCCCGTTCACTGGCTGCAGCGTGTACGACGACACATCATCGAGCCACACGGGATCGCCCGCCTCACGTGGCACCATGCGTAGCGCCAGTTCATCGATCACGAAGCCCACACCGCCGTCGAAGCGGAAATCCACATGCCGCAGATACGAGATCGCATCGGGCTGCCCCGAATCGCGCAACGTCACCGGCCGCACCGCGCGCGTGGCCAGCGCTCCGGCCTGAAACGGCGCCCGCGCCTGCGCCCGGGCATCTTCCAGCTGCTTGGCCTTCTCCGCCTCGATGCCGCCGTGGTCGTCCCCCGCACTGGCACAGCTCTGCAGCAACAACGCCGTCATCAACACCCCGGCAACCCGAAACCACCCGGCCCACCCCTGCCCGCCGACGGTTTGGCCGTACCCTGCCCTATGGGGCGCCTTGAATTTTCGTGGGCGGGCGGAAAAAAGAGGGGGAACTGTCTGAGCGAAGCGAGTTTTCCACGTCCCCTCTGTGCGACACAAATTCAAGGGGAAGTCGCCATCCTGGGCACGCCTTTCTTTGCTTACCTGTCTTTGGCAAGACAAAGCAAGTAGGTCGGACCCGGCAGGGGACGAAACAAGCGATGCACCCATACCGCCCGCAGACGGCGAGCCGAGCAGCCAACGCAAATGCAACACCGATTCCCACATCGACGGTCTCCTCGTCGTGAGAGGCCGGAAACCACCCGGCGACTGGCGCGTTCATGGCGATCCGTCACCTTGCCGCGCTCGTGTAGAATTTTTTCCATGCCCGCCCGCAAACCAACCGGCGATGCCGGTCCGCCCGCTGCTCAACCTGCCCGCGAGTTCACCATCGATGAACTCGCGCGCGCGGCTGACACCACCGTCCGCAACGTCCGCTCGTACCAGGACCGCGGCCTGATCGATCCGCCCGAGCGTCGCGGGCGCGTGGGCATCTATACGCAGGCGCATCTCGGCCGGCTCAAGCTCATCAATCATCTGCTGGCGCGCGGCTACACGCTCGCCAACATCCAGGAACTGCTCAAGGCCATCGTCGAGGGCCACGACCTGCGCTCGATCCTCGGGCTCGAATCGGCCATCAGCAGCCCGTGGTCGGACGAGGCGCCCAAGCACTATTCGCTGCTGGCGCTGGCCAAGCTGTTCGGGCGCTCCATGTCACGCGAGGCGCTGGGGCGGGCCATCTCGCTTGGCCTGCTCGAGCCTGACGGCCTGGGCTATCTCGCGCGCAGCCCCAAGGCGCTGATGGCCGGCGCGCAGATGGCCAAGGCCGGCTTCCCGCTGGTCGAAGTGCTCGACATCATCGAGCGTGCCCGGCCGCATACGCAGGCGGTGGCCGATGACCTGGTCTCCATGGTCGTGCGCGAACTCGACAAGTACGGCAGCGATCTGCCGCCGGTCGAAGACGTGCCGCGTCTGGTCGACGTGATCTGGCGCATCCGCCCGCTGGCGCTGGTGGCGGTCGAAGCCGAGCTGATGCGCGCGCTGGAGATCGCCGCCAACAAGTACCTCGGCGACCGCGTGGCGCAAGTCATCGAGCACATGCACGAGCCGTCGGGCCAGTCGCCCGCGTCGGACAAGGGTTAGTGTCTCCGGCGCGCCCATGCGTGGGGTGCGCCTTATCTATTTCTAGTTTGATCCCGATACCACGGGTGCCGCAGGCGTTTTGAATGCCTGTTCAGGAACCGGCCGCGCCCGCTGTCGACAGCTTGCGGCGGATCGACGGCGACGGTGCTTCGCCATGGGCTGCGGCATAGGCTTCGATCTCCGAGATCAGCTTGGGCAGGCGTTCCAGCGCGGCGCGGTTGTCCTCGTCCCACGGGTGGAACGACGGCCGGAAGAAATCGAAGAACTCGGGGATGATCTTGCGCAGCGGCGCCGGGTGAATCCACAGAAAGTGGAACGCTTTGCCGAGGCCCAGGAATTTGTGCTTGATGGTGCGGTCGGCAAAGATCAGCCGCAGGTGCACGTAGAACACCATTGCCCAAAAGGTCAGGGTCGTCAGCACCATCGTCAGCGTGCGCGTGAGGTAGCGGCCCACGCCCGGCTTGATGGCGAGGTTCCATACGTCGTAGCTGACGGCCTTGTGCTCGGTTTCTTCCATGGCGTGCCACAGCCAGACCTGGCGGTAACCGGGCTCGGAGTTGCGGCCCAGGCCGTCTTCATTGGCGAGCACCTGGCCGGCCAGCATGGCGGTGTAGTGCTCCAGCGCCACCGTCACCGCCAGCTGGTGCGACTTCGGCGTGTACTTGCGCAGCAGGTTCAGGAACTTGCCGACAAAGCGGTCGATGCGCGTGGCGGGCAGGCCGGCGCGATCGAGCAGATCGTTGTACAGCACGTGCTCGCGCGTGTGCATGGCTTCCTGCCCGATGAAGCCGGCCACGGCCTGCTTGAGTTCGGGATCGGTCACCAGGTGGCGGTAGTTGCGCACACTGTCCATGAAGAAGCGCTCGCCGGTCGGGAAGAAGATCGACAGCGCATTCAGAAAGTGCGTTACGTGCGGGCCTCGCTCGTGCCAGTTGCTGATGCGATCAGCCGGCAGGTGAGGATGCACGTCGCGACGGACTGGCATCATGGGCGGTTCTCCTGGAATGTGGTGTCTGAAAGGCGCGTCGACGCGCGCCCCTGATCGAGGAATGCACAGAGGTCGGTCCCCACGCGTACGGGGTCTTCCTCCATCGGGATATGGCCGAGCGCCGGATACATGCGCAGCGTGGCGCCGGGAATGCGGCGGGCGAATTCGCCGGCATGCGCGGGCGGGATCCACCGGTCGCGCTGGCCCCAGAGGATGAGCGTGGGCACTCGGATCGAGGCCAGCCCGCTGGTATCGACATCGTCAAAGCGGAACTTCGGCACCATCTTGCCGATGGCCTGTCGTGCACCGTCGGCATAGAAGAAATCGGCGTAGCGGCGCAGCGTGGGTTCGGACACGCGCGACGGGTCGCCATACACATCACGCGTGGCGGCGCGGATGATCCCCTCGGGCAGCATCCACGGTGACGTCATCCGCACGCCAATGTGATTGAACAGATCGATGTAGATCGGCAGCTTCATCGGGAAGCCGGCGGAGTCGATCAGCACGAGCTTCTCGACGCGGCCCGGGTGCCGCACGGCAAAATCCCACGACACCATGCCGCCGAGCGAATTGCCGATCAGCGTGAGTTTCGACAGGCCCAGCGTGTCGACAAACGCGTCGATGAAGTCGCGGTACAGCGGCAGCTCCATCGTGCGCGGGCGGCCCTGTGCATCGCGCAGCGGGCCGGTAATGCCGAACGGCGGCAGGTCGAGCCGGATCACGCGGTAGCGCCGCGTGAGCTGCGGCAGCACGCCGTCCCACGTATGCAGCGACGCGCCAAAACCGTGGATCAGCAGCAATGTGCCTTCGGCGTTGGCAGCGCATTCGTCGGTGTAATGCACGCGCGTGCCCATCAATGGCAGGTAGCGCGATTGCGGCTTGGCGTAACGTGCGATCAGCACGTCGCGGCCGATGCTGCGCAGGCCGATGCGGCCGGGGCGCAGCATCGCGCGCGCGACGTGCAGCAGGTTCGCGCGCGGGGGGCTGGCGAACGTTTCTCCGGAGACCGCATGGAGCGGCGGGGGGGACGCGACGGTCTTCATCGATCGGCTCCGGGGCTATTTGGCGCGGGCGGTGGCGGGCGCGGTGTCTTCGCGCAGCGCCTTCTTGCGGGTGCGGCGGGCTTCGCGCACGACCAGCGCCTGGTAGGCGGCCGGCAGAATGCGCGCCATGGCGTCGGCGGCGTAGGCGTCGGGCCCGATCAGCACGCGGCGCTTGTTCTTGCGCACGCCGTCGAGGATCACCTGCGCAGCCTTCTCCGGCGTGGTGATGAAGAACTTCTCGAACTCGGCCTTGCCTTGCTGCTCGTCGCGCACGAGAAAGCCGTTCATGCTCGGCGAGACGCGGCTCGACTTGGCGATGTTGGTCTTGATGCCGCCCGGGTGCACGCACGTGGCCGACACGCCGCAGTTCATCAGGTCGAGCTCTTGCCGCAGCGCTTCCGTATAGCCGCGCACCGCGTACTTGCTGGCGTTGTACGCGCCCATGCCGGGCTGCGCGAAGATGCCGAAGATGCTCGACGTGTTGACGATGTGCCCGTTGCCGCTCGCCTTGAGCAGCGGCAGGAACGCCTTGGTGCCATGCACCACGCCCCAGAAATTGATGTTCATGATCCAGGCGAGGTCATCGTCTTCCATGCCTTCGATCGTGCTCGACAGCGCCACGCCGGCGTTGTTGAAGATCAGGTTGACCTGGCCGTGCGCGGCCGCCGCTTCTTCGGCCCAGCGGTACACCGCGCCGCGGTCGGCCACGTCGACGGCATGCGTGGTCACGCGGATGCGGTCGCCCTCATGTGCGCGGATGAGGTTCACGGTCTGCGCGAGCGCCGCTTCGTTGCGATCGGCGAGCGCGAGGTGGCAGCCCTCGCGCGCCAGCGCCAGCGCCAGCGCGCGGCCGATGCCCGACGCGGCACCGGTGATGGCGGCAACCTGGTTGTTGAATGACTTCATGGCGTGTCTCCTGATGGCCGGTGCGCGTCAGAGGTCAGGCGCGGTCGAGCGCTTCTTCGTTGGGGGTGTTCTGGACGGCGGCGGGCACCGTGCGGGCGGGGATGCGCAGCGGCACGCCCTTGGGCACGGCCATCGGGCGCGTGCGGTAGTCCGCCAGCCGGAAATGGGCCGTGGCGCGGCGAAACTGCCACGTGAAGCCCGGCCACAGCGTGGTGTTCCTGCCGGTCTTCGGATCGAGGTACCAGCTCACACAGCCGCCGGCCGACCAGATCGCATGCGAGAGCTTCTTCTGGATGCCGTCGTTGAAGCGGCGCTGCACATCGGGGCGTACGTCGATGGCCGCCACGTTGTGTGCGCGCATCGACTTGAGCGCGTCGACGATGTATGCCACCTGCGACTCGATCATGAACACCATCGACGAATGGCCGAGCCCCGTGTTCGGGCCCACCACCATGAAGAAGTTGGGGAAGCCCGCCACCGTGGTGCCAAGGTAGGCCTCGGCGCCGTGCCTGTCCCACACGTCGACGATGTCGGCGCCCTGGCTGCCGAGCAGCACGCCTCGCGGGAACGGGTCTGTCGCATGAAAGCCCGTACCGAAGATCAGGCAGTCGACCTCGCGCCGCGTGCCGTCGGTGGTGACGATGGCGTTCGGTTCCACGCGCGCGATGCCGGTGGTGATGACGTCGACGTTCTCGCGCGTGAGCGCCGGGTAGTAGTCGTTCGAGATCAGGATGCGCTTGCAGCCGATGGTGTAGTCGGGCGTCACCTTCCGGCGCAGTTCGGGGTCGGCGATGCGGCGCCTGATATGGGCACGCGCCATGCGCTCGACCGCCTTCATCAGCTTCGGGTGGATCACGAAGCCGAGCACGCGCGATTCGAGCATCCAGTAGATGCCGGTGCGCACCAGCTTTTGCGTGAACGGCAGATGGCGGAACAGCCAGTGCTCCAGGCGCGAGACCTTGCGGTCGGGCTTGGGCAGGATCCACGGCGGGGTGCGCTGGTACAGGTCGAGCCGGCCGACCTTGGGCGCGATCTGCGGCACGAACTGAATGGCCGAAGCCCCCGTCCCGATCACGGCGACGCGCTTGCCGCGCAGGTCGTAGTCGTGGTCCCAGAGCTGCGAGTGGAACGCCTTGCCCTGAAATGTCTCGATGCCGGGAATGTTCGGCCACGCGGGGCGGCTCAGTCCGCCCATGCCGGAGATGAGTGTACGCGCGCGGTAGCGGCGCCCGTCTGCCATCTCGAGATTCCACACGCCGGCGGCATCGTCGAAGGCGGCGCGCACCAGTTCGTGGTGGAAGCGCACGTGCGGCCGCACACCGAACTGGTCGGTGCAGCGCTCCAGGTACGCCCGGATTTCCGGCTGCGGCGAATACATGCGCGACCACTCCGGGTTCGGCGCGAACGAGAACGAGTACAGGTGCGACTGCACATCGCACGCGCAGCCCGGGTAATGGTTGTCGCGCCAGGTGCCGCCCACCGAGCCGGCCTTCTCGAAGACCAGGAAGTCGTCGATGCCGTTCTGCTTGAGCTGGATCGCCATGCCCAGGCCGGCAAAGCCCGTCCCGATGATGGCGACCTCGATGAGGGCAGGGGCGTCGGGGCGGTGCGGGGCCGGCGCAACGGCGTCGGCGCGCGGGAAGTCGGTCCGTGCGTTCACGTGGTGTCTCCGTGGGCACCACTGGGGCGCCTCTTAATGTGACATTGGTCGATGTCATCGTAGGAGGCGCTTCTGGCCGAGTCAATCGACCGATTGGAACACTTCGTCTAAAAGCGGTGCATGCGCCGCTTGAAACGGTTTTCCCTTATGAATCCGTCACTTGCGTGCGGTGCAGCATCGTGCCGCATGCGGAGATGAATGCATCGAGCAGCGCGTTGATGTGGTCGAGGAGCCGCTTGACTCTCGCCCCAGCCGTCCGGACGTCGGCGTGCGTGCCGTGGTGCACGGCGTCGCGGAAGGCTGCGGCCACCGCGTCCACGCACGCGTTGTGCAGCAGCGCCAACGCACCGCCCGTGCGGTGCGACCACTCGCGCAGCTCGGCCCGATCCATTGCATCCAGCAGCGGCTCGAGCCGCCGCGCGTCATCGGTCAGCGACGACAGGAACACGCGCGCCAGGCCCGCGGCGGCGGCGTCCGTCCCGAGTGCGGCGCGCAGGTCGTCGAGCGCCAGCGCGAACGTTTCTTCCGCCGGAGCCTGCGCACCGGCCTGCGGGCTGAGCAGCGCAGACAGCGCCTCCTGCAGCGTGGCGAGCGTGGTCGGCTTCAGCAGGCTCGCATCCATGCCCACGGCCCGGCACCGTGCGTGCTCCTCGGCGAGCGTCGTTGCGGTGATCGCGATGATGGGCAAGCGCGGGCCGCCGTCTTCTTCGCGGCGGATGTGCCGGGCCAGGTCGAAGCCGTCCATGCCGGGCATATGGCAGTCCGTGAGCAACGCGTCGAAGCGGTGTTCGCGCAGCCGCTCGAGCGCGACGGCGCCATCCTCGGCCAGCGTCACCCGGTAGCCCAGCAGGCGGAGTTGCTTGGCGATCAGCTCGCGATTGATCGGGTGGTCTTCCGCCACCAGGATGTGCGCCCCCGGCGCTTCACTGGACGTGGCCTTGGGGCAGGGGGGCGCCGTGGCGCTCGGCGTGCGCCCGCGCTCGGGTTGCGGCAACGCGCGTTCGCACGCCTGCACGAAGGCATGCCAGTTCAGCGGGTTGACGCTCAAGGCGTTGCCCGGTTCGGCATAGCCGGCTTCGAGCATGAGGCGGACGGCGCCGTCGCGCGCATGCGCCGATAGGCTCAGGACGATGTCGGCGGTGGCGTCGTCGGCCGCGGTGACGCGCAGGCCCGCGGCGACCGCGAACGCCGTCAGGCTGTGCCGCAGGGCCGCATCGTCCACGGCAATGGCAATGCTGCGCCCGCTCAGCTTGGGCAGGGCATATCGCGCCTTCAGGATGGGCACGGCCAGTTCCAGCGTGACGGCTGTGCCGTGCCCGGGCGTGCTCTCCATGACGAGCTTGCCGCCCATCAGCTCCGCGAGCTGCCGCGAGATCGCCAGGCCGAGGCCCGTGCCGCCGTAGCGCCGCGTGGTCGTACGCTCGGCCTGCACGAACGGCGCGAACAGCGTGGCCTGCACCTCCGGCGAGATGCCGATGCCCGTATCGGCCACGCAGATGGCGAGACGCGCCGTGTCGCCGCTCACGCCCGCGCACGTGGCGCACAGCCGCACGCTGCCGGTGTCGGTAAACTTGATGGCGTTGGAGAGCAGGTTGAACAGAATCTGCCGCACGCGCACGCTGTCGACCGAGACGCTGGCCGGCACGTCGGCCGCCACGTCCACTCGGACCGACAGCGATTTCTCGTGCGCGCGGCTCGCCAGCAGGCCGACCGTGCTGTCGAACATCTCGCGCAGATCCGTCGCCGCGGGCGAGATGTCGAGGCGGCCGGCTTCGATCTTCGCGTAATCGAGGATGTCGTCGAGGATGTGCAGAAGCGCACGCCCCGAGTCCTGCACCAGCGAGACCATCTGTTTCTGCTCGCCGTCGAGCCGGGTCTGGCGCAGCAGTTCGATCAGGCCGAGCACGCCGTTCATCGGCGTGCGGATCTCATGACTCATCATCGCGAGGAAGCGGTCTTTGGCATGCAGTGCCGATTCCGCCGCGTTCTTGGCGGCCTCCAGCGCATCGGCCTGCTCGCGCTCCGTGGTGACGTCGCTCAGGTAGCCGTTCCAGACCGTGCGGCCATCGGGCTCGCGATGCGGGATCGAGCGCGCGTGTAGCCAGCGCACCGCACCGTCTTCGCCCACGTGGCGGAATTGCTGATCGAAGGGCGTGAGGTGCTGCGCCGAGACGAGCACCATGTCGAGCATGCGCTGTCGGTCGTCTTCGTGAATCAGCATTTCGGGCGTGGAGAGGTAGCCCAGCAGATCCTGCGGCTGGACGCCCAGGGTTTCGTGCGCCTTGCCGGCTACGTAAGTGATGCGACCGCGGCTCTGACCCGGTGACAGCTCAAACTGATAGACGAGGGCCGGCAGCGATTCGGTCACCTCGCGCAGGCGCCGCTCGAGGCGTTCGGCGCGTGCCTGCGCGTCGCGGATCTCGCTGATGTCGACCAGCGACGCCACGGTGCCGGCCGGTTGCCCGTCGGGCAGGTGGAAGGGTTCGATCCAGTACAGAACGTTGCGCGATGGCCCGTCGGGTGTCTCGATGATGAGTTCTTCGCGCGTGCTCTCGCTGTTCTGTTCGGCGCGCCGGTTGATATCGGACAGCGGCGACGTGTTGTCGGGCGTATGGAGTCCCAGCTCCTGCGGCGTACGCCCGAGCAGCGACGCGGGTGTCCGGCCGAACATGGTGCAGAACGCCGCATTCACGGCCACGTAGCGGTGCGCCGCATCCTTGGCGACAAGCGGGAACGGCACGGCTTCCATCAGCGCGCGCTGGAAGCTCAACTGGCGCGCCAGGGTCTCTTCGGCGAGGCGGCGCTGGCGGTTTTCGCGGCGCAGCTGCGTCTGCTTGATGAACAGCGCCGCCAGCGCCAACAGCACCAGCGCGGCCGCCGGCCCGAATTTCGCCAGCATGGCGGAGGCTGACGGGCCAAGCTGGTAGCTGACCGACAGCCACTTGTTGCGGATGCTGACCTGCTCGCCCTCGGGCATGGCGAACAGCGCGCGATTGATGAGCGGCACCAGGGCCGCATGGCGCGGCGAGACCCCCACGCCAATGTTCTCGATGGTGTTGGCCGAGCCTGTGACCTTGAGCTCGCCGGGAAAGTGATGGCGGATCACCGCATCGGCCACGGGCAGGTTGGCGATCGTGAAATCCGCCTGCCCTGTCGCCACCATGGTCAGCGCGTCCTTGACGGAGTCGGCCGGCACGATGCGGATCTTCGGCACGTTCCGGTGCAGCAGGGCAGCGAGGGAATCGCTGCTCGGCAGCGCCACCGTCTTGCCCGCGAGTTCGGCAAGCGCGGCCACGGTGAGCGCCTCGTTGCGTCCGACGATCACCATCGGCGTGGCGTCGATCGGGTGGCTCAGTACGAAGCCCGGCGGGCGGGCGTCCTGGTCGGACATGCCGAGCAGGATGTCGATCTCGCCCGCGCGCGCCTTCTCGAGCGCCTCGGTCCAGTCGTGTACCGTCACGCGCTCGAAACGCAGGCCCAGCGTGCGCCCCAGATAGCTCTGGTACTCCGGCAGGATGCCGAACACATCGCCCTGGACCTCGCTGAAGGTGTACGGCATGTAGTTCGGATCGGCGGCGTAGCGCAGCGGCGGCAGGGCGGCCAGCATTGCGCGTTCTGCGGCCGACAGCGGCAGTGCCGGCCTTGCGTTGGGCTGAGCGATCCAGCGCGCGCGCAGATCGGCCATGGTGCTGTCGGGCAACTGCGCGAGACGGCGGTCGAGATAGCGGATCAACGTGGCCTCGGAGCGGGGCGCGGCAAAGTGCAGCGCATCGACGCGCTGGTTGACGAGCTCGACGATCGACAGCGTCCTGTACCGCATCTGCGACAGGAGCTCCCGCGTGGTATGCGTGATGCCCACATACGTGTCGGCCGTGCCGTGCCGCACGGCGTCGAGCGCATCGGCGGCCGTGGGCAGGCTGAGGAGGTGCACGTCGGGGTGTTCACGCGCCAGCTCGTCTTCAAGCGGCGAACCCTGTTCCACCGCGATGCGCATGCCGGCGGAGAACGCGTTGCGCGCCACCTGCGGATTGTCGCTGCGAGCCACCACGGCGGTGGCGCGCTCGAGGTACGGGGCCGAGTATTCCAGGCAGTGATCGTACTGCGAGCGCGGCGCCACGCTCATGACGACGTCAACATCGCCGCGGCACGCAGCCATGAGCAGTTCATCCCGGCGCTGGAACACACGGGGCACCACGCGCACCTGGTCTTGCGGAATCAAGTGCATGAGCAGGTCGCCCGAGAAGCCCGTGAGCCGGTCGGCCGCCACCCCTTCGAGCGGCATCATCGTCTTGCCGATCACGCCGACGGTGATCTGGGGCGGCACCTGGTTCACGCTGTGCACGGCATGTGCGGCATCCTCGGCATGTGCGTCGGGCAGGCTGCCGGCCCAGGCCAGGACGGCCGCGCACACCAGCGTGCCCACGCCCACGCCGAGGCGGATGCGCTGCCGCATCGAGGCAGACGGTGTTGCGCGCGTGCCCGCCATCGCGTCAGCCCTCTGCGCTGCCGAGCAGCCCGTGGCGCACGGCAAAGTCGAACAGCGCCGCCTCGGTATGCAGGCCCAGCTTGCGCATGGCGTGCTGCTTCTGCGTGCTGATGGTCTTGACGCTGCGATTCATCTGCACGGCGATCTCGGTCACCGTCTTGCCCGTGACGTAGATGCGCAGCACCTCGAGCTCGCGCTTGCCGAGCAGGGCGATCGGGTCGTCGGCCGGGGGTTCCGCCGCGCGCGCGCGGCGGATCAGCTTGGCATCGAGCTGCGGCGAGAGGTAGATGCGGTCGTGCAGCGCCGCCTGGATCCCTTCGAGAATGTGCTGCGGCTCGTCTGCCTTGCTGACGATGACCTTGATGCCTGCGCGCAGGATGTTGCTCATCAGCGCGCGCGTCTCGAGCATGGTCAGCACCATGACGCGCAGGTCCGGGTAGCGGCGCGCGAGGAACTCGAGCAGGAGGATGCCGTCGCCGTAGCGGCTGCCCGGCATGGCGTAGTCGGTGATGGCAAGGTCGCAGCGCACGCGGCCGAGCAGGGCGAGCAGTTCGTCGGCGTTGCCGGCCTCGCCGACCACCTCGAAACCGCCGGCCGCCGACACGAGGCTGCGCACGGCGGCCACCACGCCCGGGTGATCATCGGCAATGACGAGTTGAATGGGATGCTGCATGGGGGCGAATCTCCGAAGGCACGTAACACGCGGCAACGTGTTGGCCGCGCTGCTGAGAATCGCTGATGCTGCAGGCCGGGAACATCGGAAAAGTCCTATTCATTGGCGCCGATCTGCGCGCTTCTGGTGCAGATCTGTGCAAATCTGTTGGACCCTGCTCAGCCTGCGCCGCCAGCCCGTGCCGTGCGCCGCGCAGGGCGCGTGGCACAATGCGGGCGGTTTCCGGTATCGACCTCTATGACGTCAAATCAGCCGACTGCGCCGTCCGCCACGGCACGCCAACAAGGCGCCGAACGCTCCACGCTGGTGAGCGCGGGCGTGAACTGCCTGCTCTCGGCGGGGCAGATCGCCGCGGGGCTGTGGTCGCATTCGCAGGGCCTGGTCGCTGACGGACTGCATACGCTCTCGGACTTGATTGCCGACGGCATCGTCTTCGTCGCCAACCGCAACAGCCTCAAGGGGCCGGACGAAGACCACCAGTACGGCCACGCGCGCTACGAGAACGCCGCATCGCTGGGGCTGGGCCTGCTGCTGGTGGGGGCGGGCGCCGGCATGATCTGGGCCGCGGTGCAGAGCCTGCGCTCGCCGCAGGGGCCGACGCCCGTACATGGGCTGGCATTGGTGGTGGCCCTCGTTGCGCTGGGCGCCAAGGAAGGGCTGTTCCGTTACATGCTGGCCGTGGCCAAGCGCATCGGCTCACGCATGCTGATCGCCAATGCGTGGCATGCGCGTTCCGACGCGGTGTCGTCGCTGGTGGCGGCCATTGGCGTGGCGGGCAACCTGCTCGGCTATCACTGGCTGGACCCGGTCGCCGCGTGCGTGGTGGGGCTGATGATCGGACGCGTGGGCGTGCGCTTCGGGTGGGAGGCGCTCAACGACCTGATGGACCGCGCGCTGCCGCCGGCGCAGGTCGAGGCCATCCGCGCGAGCCTGGCGGCCACGCCGGGCGTGATGAACGTACACGATCTGCGCACGCGCGTGACGGGCGACCAGGCGCTGGTCGACGCGCATATCGAGGTGGACCCGCGTGTCTCGGTGAGCGAAGGCCACGCGATTGCCGTGCGGGCGCGCACGAACGCGCTGGCCGCCCATACGGCGATGGCCGTGCTCGACGTGCAGATCCACGTCGACCCGCGCGAGCGCATCGCCACCGACCCGGGGCCGCTGCCTGACCGCGACGCCCTGCGCGCGGCCCTGGCGCAGCTGCTGCCGGCCGGCACGCCGCTGGACGCCCGCCACTGCGTGCTGCACTACGTCGATGGCGCCGTGGAGGTGGACCTCATCCTGCCGGCTGCGCTCGCCGCCGAGCGTGCCCGCATTGCCGACGCCATGTACGCCCGCTGGGGCGGCCTGGTGCGCCTGCGCGTGCTGGCCAGCGACGCGTGAATCGTCACCGGCACTGATCGGTCGCGTTGGCGGGCTGCGCCTTGTTGGGGTCGAAGTGCAGCTGCTCCAGGCCTTGTTCCGTCAGCGATAGCCAGTCCAGCGTGCCCGAGGTGCGCAGCAGGCCGATGCTGCCAACCGGGCGCCAGCGCGCGGGCTTGCCGTCGGCGTTGCTCAGCGTGCCCGACAGTGTGAGGGAATCGGGGCCCGCCTGCAGCTGCAGCAGCCGGCCATCGGCGGCGGGGGTGTAGGCGGTGCGGTCGTTCACGGCGATGCCGGCCTCGCGCACCGTTGCCGGCATGCATGGGATCGAGGCGCGCACCTTGCCCGTGCTGTCGATCAGGTCGGCAAAGCCATTGCCCTTGGCCACCCCCACCAGCAGGAAACGCTCGATGGCGGGCATCCACGTGACGCTGTACGTGTAGTACTGCACGTGCTGGTGCAGCAGCTGCTCGCCGTTCACGCGGCCGGTGGCCGGGTCCAGGATGGCGATCTTCAGGTTGGCCTCGGTGCGATCGGGCACGAACTGCTGCCAGGCCAGCAGCGCATGGGTGCTGCCACCGGCCACCATGGGCCACCATTCGCGGCGCCCGTCCGCGATGTCGACGCTGTGCAGCCGGCGCCCGCGCCCGTCGTAGACCTTCACGTAGACGCCGTTGCCGCTGCCGAGGTTGTCCACGCCGCCGCCGTTGACCCAGCCATCGGAATAGAACACCACGAAGCGGTCGCCGACCGCCGCGATGTGGCCCGAGTGCCCGCCGGATTCCACCTGCTGCGGATACGCCTTGATCGGGCGCAGCGCCGTGTCGTAGATGCCGAAGCGCTGGTTGACGTTCTCGGGCGCATTCCAGCCGTCTTCAAACGACACCATGACCTGCCCCGCGCGGTTGCGGGCGACGCTCACCGGCTCCTGCGCCTCGGGCTTCTGGATGAAGATGCGCGGCGTGTCGAGCTTGCCCGTATCGGCGTGCCATTGCGCGACATACACGTCGTGGGGCCAGCTTCCGGAGCGGTCGGCACCGCGCGGCGGCAGGCCCGATGAGCTGAAGAACACGTTGAAGGTATTGGGCGCGCCGGCCGGCACCGCGCCAATGCCATGCATGTACTGGCGCGGGTCCGGCGCGCCGGCGGCAATGGCGGGCAGGGCCAGCGCGCAGGCGCAGCCCAGCAACGTACGGCGCAGGAAGGATGATCGAGACACGTGACACTCCATTGCAGGGGGCGTCCACAGCGGTGAACAGGCCCGGGGTGCGGTTTTCAGAACCGGTTGGGCCGCATGCGCGCGCCGAAGTTGCTGCGCGAATGGGGGAGACCCGTTTGGAGGAGCCCCGGGGCACTGCACGCCGTCGGCCGGCAATCAAGTTTCGGCGCCGGGTGCCGTTTTTCCCAGGCAAGAGCGGAATCCCATCCGCCAACCCGCCAGTCGATCAGCGAGAACAACATGACCCAGCGTGTCGATGCGCGATGGCGTGCCGAAGTGACGCAAGCGCTCCGCACAGTGCAGGCACAAGTCGGCGCAGCGCCCCTCGGCCTGCCACGCGAGCGGCTCATCGCCGCGCTGGCAGAGGCCATCTGGGCGCAGCGTGCCGCGTACGCTCGCGTGCGCGAGACGCTGGTCGCTCCGCCCGTACTGGCCGACGAATCGATGTGATGCGCCGGCGCCCGGTGGCCACGGCTTTCTTCTGTAGGTGATGTGATGCGGTACTGCGGTTCGCTCGATCTGGACCATCTGCTGCGCCAGCCGTTTGGCGAGCTGGGCCGTCTTGTGCGCGACCGCCAGTCCGGTCGGCCGCTGCCTCCGGTGGAGGTCGCAACGCGCGCCGTGCTGCTGCGCGCCGCCGGCTACGAAGTGATGCCGATGTGCGCCCACCACGATCATCGCGGCTTCTGCCTCGGGCACGCAGACCAGCCCATCGGGATGTAAGTGCGAGGCCTACGACGCCTACGCCACCTGCGCGCACCGTCACGCACACGCTGTTGCGATCGCGCATCACAAGGCCGGAAAATGGGTCATGCGCGTGGAGCGGGAAGCACCCGTGAAGGTTGCCCAGCGCACCTTTGCGGGAAATCCGTTGCCAAAAAGCAAACGGTAAAAATGACTTACATTCCCGTCCTTTTTCGGCCCATGGTTCTGGTGCATCCTGAACCAAGATAGGTCGCACGGACGGCCTGTCACGCAACGTCAGACCGGAAGGGAAACACCGAATCGGCGACGCATGCAGACCTGGGGTCAGGGGAAAGAACATGAAGACGCAATATCTCAGCAAACAGGAAATCTACGATGGCGCCGTCCGCCATCTGTTCGGCCAGGGCGGCGCGGCGATTCTTCCGCGCGGCGGCGCGGCGTACCGGGGCCAGGGCGGCCGCTGCTGCCCGATCGGCAACCTGATCGGCGTGCAGGACTACACCACCTCCATGGAAAGCGTGCCGGTGCGTTACATCCTCAAGCCTGCCAACGAGATTCCGCGTTACATGGACGCCGGCGTCGTGGCGCTGCGCCGCGCGCTCAAGAAGGCCCGCATCGACGTGGACGACCGCGACACCGTCGAGTTGCTCTCCAAGCTGCAGAACGCGCATGACGTGTTCGGCACGTGGGAGTGGAAGGAACGCCTGCATTCGATTGCCCGCCAGTTTGGCTTGAGCGGCGCGCTCGTCGATACATTCTGACGCCAGACCGGCACCAGATCACCGCACATAAGGTGACACCCATGCAAGGGAAGGGGACGTTCCTCGCCATCGAGGACATTTTTGAACGCGTGCGCACGCATCTGCTCACGCAGCGCTGCCGCTCCGAAGACGCCGACGGCGAGCCGCGCTATCGTGGGCTGGACAACCGCCGCTGCGGTGTCGGCATCCTCATCGACGATGCGGTCTACTGCAGCGCCATCGAGCGCCTGGGCGTGAGCCTGCTGCGCGTGCCGGGTGATGACCCGCTCGCCTGCGCGCTGCGCGCCTCCGGCATCAACGTGGACGACGACCGCGTGGTCGATCTGCTGATCGATCTGCAGGACATCCACGATCTGCACGCCGTCGAAGGCTGGCCGGCCGCGCTCGAAGACGTGCGGCAGCGGTTGCCGGCCTGAACGCACCGCGCCACAGCATCGACCCGGCCTCGTGCCGGGCTTGTCATTGGCCGGCATCGAGCTCCGGATAGTGGCGAAAGATGCCCATCGTGTTGAACGGAATGCGCCGTGGCGATGCCAGATACGCCGCGATGTTGGGCAGCGCGGCCACCCGATCGTGCAGCGCCACGAGGTGCGGCAGTTCCCGCTCGTAGCGCCGCATGTGGCGCGGGAACGCATAGCGCAGCCCCGCCACGATCTGGAACAGCGATAGATCCACGTACGTCAGCGCATCGCGCACGGCCCAGGTCGGGCCGGCGGGGTTGCGATCGAGTACGCGCTCGAAGTAGCGCAGGAACTTGGGCCCGCGATGGGCGAGGAAATCCGCCGCGCGGCGCTTGGCTTCGGCTTGCTGCTCTTCGTAATAGGCACCTGCGGCGATGGGGTGGTGCGTGTCGTGGATCTCCACCACGAAATCGGCGAGGGTGAGCTGCAGGCCGTGCGTCCAGAGGCCTCCGGCTTCGTCGTGCGGCGCCAGGCCGTAATGCTGGCCGAGATAGAGCAGGATGTTGGCCGTCTGCGGGATCACCAGGTCGCCCACGACGAGGAACGGCGGCGCGAAGGGCGGCGTGGCGATCCCGGCGTCGTCGAGAAAGGCCTCGATGGCGGTTTCGTCTTCACGGCCGACGTCCACGTACGGCACGGCGGCCTGTTCGAGCGCGAGGCGGACGAATTCTCCGCGGCCCTGGATTTCGGGCCAGTAGTAGAGCGTGGTGGTGTCCATGGTTGGGCCAGAAGCATGCAGTGGCTGGCGCGCAGCAAGACCGATGCCGCGCCCCGTGCGTCGCGCGGCACGGCAAGCACGGCGCTTGCGAACGATAATAGGCGCCTGCCCCGCGCGCCTGTTCCCACCGCCCTCACGTGACCGATTCTTCCGCTTCCGCAGCCGTGGCGCCCATCGAGCCCGCTGATCCTTCCCGCTGGCTCGTGCGCGGCCACCCCGGCTATCTGCGGGCGAACCTCGCGCTGTTTGCAGCGGGGTTCTCCACGTTTTCACTGCTGTATTGCGTGCAGCCGCTGATGCCGCTGCTGGCGCACGACTTTGCCTTGACGCCGGCGCAGACGAGCCTCGTGCTGTCGGTGTCGACGCTGCTGCTGGCGTTTGCGATCCTGTTTGCGGGCTTGCTCTCGGAGTCGATCCATCGCAAGACGCTGATGGGCGTGTCGCTGCTGCTGTCATCGGCGCTGACGCTGGCGGCGGCCGTCCTGCCGGGCTGGCATGGGCTGCTCGCCACGCGGGCCGTGCTCGGCATCGCGCTGGGCGGGGTGCCGGCCGTGGCGATGGCGTATCTGGCGGAAGAGGTGCATCCGCAGGGCCTGGGCCTGGCGATGGGGCTGTACGTGGGCGGCACGGCGTTCGGCGGCATGGCCGGACGTGTGCTCACGGGCGCCGCCGCCGACTACGCCGGCTGGCGCGCCGCCATGGGCTTCACCGGCGCGCTCGGCCTGCTGGCCGCCTTGGCGTTCCTGTGGCTGCTGCCGCCGTCGCGCCGCTTCGTGCCGCGCCACGGTGTGTCGCCCGGCGACCTGTTCGACACGCTGGCCGCGCATCTGCGTGAACCGGGCCTGCGTGCGCTGTTCGCCATGGGGTTCCTGCTGATGGGCGGATTCGTCACGGTCTACAACTATGCGAGCTTCCGGCTGCTCGGTCCGCCGTACGCCCTGAGCCACACTGCGGTGGGCGGCATCTTCATGGTGTATCTGCTGGGGATCGGCGCATCGACGTGGTTCGGACGGCTGGCCGACCGCCATGGCCGGGGCCGCATGTTGATGGCCGGCACGGCGTTGATGACGGCCGGCGTGCTGCTGACGCTGGCCGTGCCGCTGGCGCTTGTCATTGGCGGCATTGCGCTGCTGACCTTTGGCTTCTTCGGCGCGCATGCGGTGGCCAGCGGATGGGTCGGGCGCCGCGCGCAGCGGGCCAAGGGACAGGCTGCGGCACTGTATCTGCTGGCGTACTACCTCGGCTCGAGCCTGATCGGCACGGCGGGCGGCAAGCTCTACGCCCCGTGGGGCTGGGCCGGCGTGGTCGCGCTGGTGATGACGTGCATGGCGAGTGCGCTTGCCACAGCGGCGTGGCTGTGGCGGCGTGCACCGCTGCCGCCTGGCGCCAGGCGATAGCGCCGACGCGCCCGGCGCGAATTCGCGTATCGTGCCGTGATTGTTGTCTGCACGATCGCGCTTTCTTTCGTCATGCCTACTCGTATCCTGTTCTGCTGCCGGCGATGGTGGATCGCGGCATGGTTCCTCGTGATGGCCGGTACGGCGCAGTCGGCACCGGTGCCGTTTGCCAGGCTTGCCGGGCTGCCGACGTCCACCTCCGCTGCCTCGGCGCCTGCCGCCGATCCTGCGCAGACGCGCCAGTCGCTCGATACCGTCATCACGCTGCTCGACAACGACCAGCAGCGCGCCGCGCTCGTCAACGAGCTCAAGCAGCTGCGCGACGGTGTGGCGGCCCAGCAGCATGCGCAGGCCGAGCAGGCGCCGGGGCTGCTCGGCGCGGTGGCTTCGCTCATCGAGAACGGCTCGCTGCAGGCCGACGTCGAGGCCGGCGCCCCGCGCTACTGGCTGCGCCGCATCGAAGCGGCCAGCGGCGACGTGGGCCTCCTCCTCGCCCCCGACAAGCGCGCGCGTCTTGCGGCCGACTTTGTCGGCACCGTGGGCATCTGGGCGGCGATTGCCGGCGGCCTGCTCGGGCTGGGCTGGGTGTTGCGCCGCGTCTTCGGCATTCAGGCGGGGCTGGGGCGGCACCCGACCACGCGGGCGCTGTTCATCGACGCCTTGCGCAAGATCGGCCCGTGGGCCGTGTCGTTCGCGGTGCTGATGCGCCTGGGCGAGAGCGCCTCGCCCGGCTTCGTGCTGGCGGTGGTGCTGGCCTACGCGATCGTGTGGGGCGCGATCATCACGGCGGGCGTGGCGATGCTGTTCTCGCTGTTTGCCGGCAGCGCGCACCGGCGCGTGGCGGTGGAGTACCTGCTGCGCCGCTGCATGTGGCCGATCTTCCTGGCCGCGAGCCTGGGCGCCTGCGGCGATGCGCTGGTGGATCCGCGCGTCGCGCTGGTGCTGGGTGGTGCGCTCAGCCTGCTGCTGGCCACCGCGTGCAACGCCGTTTCGTCCCTGATGCTCGCGGTGGGCGCGCTGTGGTCCCGTCGCGCTGTCGGCCAGTTGATCGCCAACCGCCCGCTCGAGCTGCGCCAGGGCGAGCATGCCGGCAACCAGCTCCGCAGCCTGATGGCGACGCTATGGCCGGTGCCGGTGGTGCTGCTGGCCGGCGTGACGTTGCTCGCCACGCTGACCATGCCCGACAACGTCGACGCCGTTTCGCGCCGTGCGGTGATGACGTCGCTGCTGCTGGTGGCAGCGCTCTTCCTGACGGTGGTGGTGCGCCCGCGCGCCAGCTGGCGCCTGCGCCTGCGGATGGCACGCACGTCGCCGTATGTGGAGCGGCTCAAGCAGTTCTTCACCGCGCTGCTGCAGCTCGGCATCTGGATCGTGTTCGTCGAGCTGGTGCTGCGCGTGTGGGGCCACACGCTGGTGGAGGTGACGCACAGCTCCGTCAACGGCAAGCGCATCGCCGATGCGCTGGTCGGGCTCATCAGCACGGTGTTTGCCACATGGCTCGTGTGGATCCTGCTCGATACGGCGATCCTGCAGGCGCTCTCGCCGGCCACCTCGCGCGCGCAGCCGAGCACGCGGGCGCGCACGATCCTGCCGTTGCTGCGCAACGGGCTGAAGGTCACGCTCGTGGTGACGGCGGGCATTGGCGTGCTGGCCAATCTCGGCGTGAACGTGACGCCGCTGGTCGCCGGCGCGGGGGTCATCGGCCTCGCGGTGGGTTTTGGCGCGCAGTCGCTGGCGCAGGATCTGATCACCGGCATCTTCATCCTGATGGAGGACACCATCAGCGTGGGCGACGTGGTCGATGTGGGCGTGGCCTCCGGCAGCGTCGTCAACCTGACCATCCGCACGGTGCGCCTGCGCGACGGCACGGGCGCCGTGCTGTCGATCCCGTTCAGCCAGATCAAGACCGTGCGCAACCTCTCGCGCGACTACTCGTTTGCCGATTTCGAAGTGCGGGTGGCCATGGATGCCGATCCGCAGAAGGCCATCGAGCTCGTGCGCGCTGCCGCGGACCAGGTGGCCGGCGAACCGCGCTTTGCGTACACGCTGCTGGGCGGGGCCGAGATTTTCGGGCTGGACCGCTTCGAGGGCGGCGCGATGATCGTCAAGGGCCGCTTCAAGACGCTGCCGCAGAAGCAGGCCGATGTGCTGCGCGCCTTCAACGTCGTGGTGAAGGACACGTTCGACAAGGAAAAAGTCGCGCTGGCGACGCCGGCGACGGTGCTGCAGACTTCGCCGGCGTTCGAGGAGTGGATGACGCGGGTTGGGCCGGCCGGCGAGAAGCGCGAGACGGCGGCGGTGGCGTCGTCCGCACCGCCGGCCTAGCGCGCTACAGGCGCGCGATGGCCAGACCGATCGCCAGCAGACTGCCCAATCCGAAGATCGTCCAGCCGACGGTGCGGCGCTTGGTGGTCAACACCCACAGCCACAGGCCTGAGATCGACAGGAAGATCAGGCAGCCGGCCAGCGTATCCACCAGCAGAATCCACGGCACCGTCATGCCGACGCCCTTGTGCAGGTTCATCAGCGTGCCGAGGAAGCCGTTGTCGGTCTGGCGGATCGCTACCGAGCGGTTGCCAGCCCAGTATTCCGCCTGGATCTGCGTGGTGGCGCTGCCGAAGTTGAATGTCCATTGCTCGGGCTGCATCAGCGGCTTGGCGGCGGCGGTCTCGCCGTCCTTGCCCTTGGCGGGGCGCTCGGCCCAGGCCACCGGCTTGGCCTTTTCCACGCGCACGCGGGCGGCCGGCTCCGGCAGTTTCAGCGCCTGCTGCAGCCAGGCGTTCATGGCCTCCGGCGTGGCCGGCACGGGGTCAGGCAGCGCGATCTGCGTGTTGGTGCGCTGCTGCGCCACCGGCAGCTTCATCACCGCGCGGTGGTTCAGCCAGATGCCGGACACGCCAAAGATCAGCCCCATCACCGCACCCCATAGGCCAAACCAGCCATGCGTCTTGCGCAGCCAGCGCACGACCGTGGCGCGGCGATTGGCCGGGTGATCGGCCTTGGCCTTGGCAGGGCGGGCGGCCGGTTGGGTGGAAAGCGGGGGATGTGACAGGTCGGTCATCGAGCACATTGGCGGCGCCACGGCCGCCGGACGAAGGGCAAAATCGACCGGCCAATATAGATGAGAATGATTCTCGTTGCAATGCGGCGTGTCTTACAACGTCATACGCTCCAGCGCCCGCCGCGACGCCTCGTCGGCCGGATAGAAGCACTCGATGCGCATCTCCTGCAGCCCGGCGTCGCGCGGCGTACCCAGCGTGGTGAGCGTGGTGAACAGCGAGATCGTCAGGCCGTCGCGCTGTAGCGTGACGGGGAGGAACGGCGGCGGGTCGCCGGCATCGGCTGCGGGCCCGGTCGGCAGGGGCGCATCGGCCGCTTCGAACAGCGCCGGCTGCAGCGCCCGGATGTCGTCCAGCAGCCGCTGCGTGGCCGGGTCGATGGCGTGCAGCGCCAGCTCCTGCCGAACGCGCCGGGCCAGGTAGCGCCCAACGGCCTCGCGGTTGACGATGGCCGGCCACAGCGCCGTCGGGTCGAACACCAGCTTCATCATGTTGACCGCGCCGGGCGCGCCTTCGGACCGGTCGTCGCCGATGGCCCAGCGCATCAGGCGGCGGTGGGCGGTGTTGGCATCCAGCAGGTGCCAGAAGCGGTCGAGCACGATGGCCGGATACGGCGCCTGCTTGTCGAGGATGAGCTTCACCGCGTGGCGCACGGCCTGCATCATGGGGGAGGCCTCGTCGGCCGGGGCGCCCAGGCCCTGCTCGGGGTAGGCCGGTGCGAAGCCCGCGGCCAGCAGCATCTGGTTGCGATGCCGCAGCGGCACGTTCAGCTCTTCGGCAAGCTGCAGGATCATGTTGCGGCTCGGGGCCGCGCGGGCCGATTCGAGAAAGCTCACGTGCCGCTGCGACACGCCGGCCGCCAGCGCGAGGGCCAACTGGCTGTAGCCGCGCCGGTTGCGCCAGAAGCGCAGCAGTTGCGCAAAGCGGGAGCCTGCCGCCTCGGGCGGCTCGGCGGGCAGCGGGGCACTGCGGGCTTCATCAAGCATGGCGGGCGTGTCTTCGGACTGGCGCGGGTTCATGGCGGTATTGAAGCAGACGGAAGTAGGTGCCGCGATTACCTGTCGCGTAATTGTGACCCCGCCGGGCGCCGCCAATACTGCAGGCACCTCGACCCGCCCAGTGGAGTGCCCATGCAGCGCGATCCCATCGACTACCCCGCCGATGCGCTTCCCACCCGCGAAGACCACGTTCGCACCGCCGACGGCTGGACGCTGCCGGTGACCGTCACCAGCCCCGGCCTGGGCGCGCGCGGCACGGTGGTGATCTGCTCGGCGCTCGGCGTGCCGCGCCAGTTTTACGATGCCTTCGCGCGGGCGCTGTGCCTGGCCGGTTGGCGCGTCGTGACGTTCGACTATCGCGGCATCGGGCCGGCGCTTGCGAGCGGCCCGGGCGTGCCGCGCTTTGCCGACTGGGGCCGATACGACATCGACGCCGTGCTGAAGTGGGTGCGCGACACGCTCGTCCCCGAAGGCTGCAGCGGCCGCAGGCTGGTGGTGCTCGGACACAGCGCGGGGGGCCAACTGGCGGCCCTGGCCCCGCACATCGTGCATGCCGATGCGCTCGTGCAGGTGGCGTCTTCCCTGGCCAATGCGCGGCTGTGGCCTTGGGGCGGCGGGCTGGGCCGCGTGCAGTTTGCGTGGCTGCTGCACGTGCGGATTCCGCTGGCCGTGCGGTCCGCGCGCGGCGGCTGTCTGCCGCTGTCGAGCATCGGCATGGGGCCGATGGAGATCCCTTCCACCATCCTCGCCGACTGGGCCAGGCTGGCGCGCCGGCGCGGCTACGTGTTCGCGCCGCGCGCCGGTCTGGACACGTCCCGCTACGCGCGGCTGAACGTGCCGCTGCTTGCCTGGGGATTCGACGACGATGCCTTCGCGCCCGCGCGCGCCATCGATGCGCTCGTCGCACAGTTTCCGGCCGCCCGTGTCACGCGCCGGCAGGTGGGCGGCGCCGCGCTGGGCGCCAAGGCCGTCGGCCACATGGGTTTCTTCCGTGCGTCGTCGGGGGCGCCGTGGTGGCGCGAGACCATCGCCTGGCTCGATGCGCTCGCCTGAGCGTGCCGCCTCAGAAGGTGTAGACGATCCCCGTGCCGCCAAAGTAGCTCTGCCTGGTCTGCACGATCGGGCTCCTGGCGGCGTTGCCGAGCAGGCGCGTGGCGCCCACGGCGGTCTGCAGTGCCCAGTGGCGCGAGAAGGTATGCCGCCACGCCACCGTGACGGAGACGGCCGTGGCGCCGCCCTTGGCGTCGTACTCGGCAAAGCCGCTGTTGGCCGACTGTTGCGGCGTCACCCCGAAATAGGTCTGCATGTACTTGCGCGAGCCGAAGTGCAGGCTCGGGTTCACGCTGATCGTGTCGTTGCCCCATTCCACGACGGGTGTGTTCAGGTCGAGATGCCCGGACCAGCCGCGCTCGCGGTGGCTGATCGGCACTTCCAACGTGGCGCTGGCGGTGGCGTCGCCCCACACCTTGGTGCCGACGGTGAACACGCCCAGGAACGCGCCCTTGATGTCGCCCATCCCCTTCAGGTGGTCCGAGCCTGCGCGCCCGTAGCGGTTGCGCTCGGTGCGGCCGGCGTCGTACGACAGCGCGGCCGACGCGAACATGCCGTTCAGGAAGCGGATGGCATAGCCGGCACCGCCCTGCAGCGGGTCGATGAACCAGCCGTTGCCGAAGTCCGCCCGGAAGCCTGGCCCGGCGGTCACGGTGTACTGCTTGCTGCCTTCGTAGCGCGGCGCCGCCCCCACGTTGAGCGACAGCGAATACGACGCCTCGTCGGCATGGACCGGCGACGGCAGCCACAGGCCGGTCAGCATGGCCAGACACGGCACGGAAAACCGCAGGGAAAGACGGGAGAGACGTTTGGACACGGTCGGGACCTCTTGAAGGATCTTCGGAAGAAGGAAGAGCCCGCAGTCTGGCCAGTGGCCGCCCGCACGTCTGTCTGGAAATTGCCGGGAAGTTGTGCGCAATTGTGTGCGAGTGTCTGCAAGTTTTTCCGGGCCAACCACTCGCAAGGCAGCGCGCATACACTGCCGGCCATCAAAAGAACAAACGGGGGTATGAGCGATGACCGAGGGGCCGCTCAAGACCAAGGTGCTGCTGATCGAGGACGACGATCGCCTCGCGCAGCTTGTCAGTGAATACCTGGGCAACTACGAATTTGCGGTCGACGTGGTGCGCCGCGGCGACATCGCCGTGGCCGCCGTGCGCGAGCACCAGCCGGCGCTGGTGATCCTGGATCTGATGCTGCCGCACATGGACGGCATGGAGGTGTGCCGGCGCATCCGGGCGTTTTCGCGCGTGCCGGTGCTGATCCTGACCGCCCGCGTCGACACGTACGACCAGGTCGCGGGCCTTGAGATCGGCGCCGACGACTACGTGCTCAAGCCGATCGAGCCGCGTCTGCTGGTGGCCCGCGCGCGCGCATTGCTGCGCCGCGCGTCGCCGGCCATGTCGACGTCCGAGCCGGCGACGCCGCGCGACGACACGCTGGTCTTTGGCGAACTCGTCATCTCGCCGCCGAACCGCACCGTCACGTGGCGCGGGCAGCCGGTCGATCTGAAGACGGCGGAGTTCAACCTGCTGCTGATCCTGGCGCGCGCCGCCGGCACCGTGCTCAGCCGCGACGACATCCTCAAGCAGCTGCGCGGCATTGAATTCGACGGGCTGGACCGCACGGTCGATTCCGGCATCTCGCGCCTGCGCCGCCGCTTTGGCGACGCGTCGCCCGAGCCGCACAAGATCAAGACGATCTGGGGGCGCGGCTACCTGTTCAGCCCCTCGGCCTGGGAGGATTGAGCGTGTTCAAGTCATTGTTCAAGCTGTATGCGATGGTCGTGCTGGCGGCTGCGCTGGCGCTGGTCGCCGTCAACAAGTCGTTCGTCCTGCTGTTTCATGACACGCTCACGCACGGCGAGCGCGAACTGCGCAAAGGCTACGCCTTCGCCCTGCGGGAATACCTCGATCGCGCCGGCGACGCCCGCGAGGCTGCCATCGCGCGGCTGAACGACAACGCGTGGGAGAGATTCGATGTCGTCGATCCGGCCGCCGTGCCTGCGTTGTCCGCGCAACAGCGGCGCGACCTCGCCCAGGACAAGCTCGTGCTGCTGACGAACGGCAAGGACTACTACCTGCCGCTGCGGGACGGCGCCGTGCTGCACGCGCACGCCGACGACATCGACTACAGCCATATCAAGGCGATGGCCTACGGCCTGATTGCCATTGCCGCGCTGCTGCCGCTGATGCTGTGGGTGTGGTCGCACTGGCGCGACCTGCGCACGCTCGAAGAGGCCGCACGCGCCTTTGGTGCCGGCAGGTTGTCCACGCGCGCCAATCTGCGCAAACGCTCGAACGTGTATGCGCTGGCGCGCCAGTTCGACGACATGGCCGAGCGCATCCAGGGCTCGATCCAGCACCAGCGCGAGATGATGAACGGTATCTCGCACGAGCTGAAGACGCCGATCGCGCGGCTGGAATTCGGCATCGCGCTGCTGCAGTCACCGCTGTCCGACGATCAGCGCGCCGTCCGCGTCGATGCCCTGCGCCGCGACGTGCGGGAACTCGATGAACTGGTGACCGAGCTGCTTGCGCTGAGCCGCCTCGAGCAGGGCGCCACGCATCTCGTGCTGATGCGCGTGGCGGTGGGCGAATGGCTCGACAGCGTGGTCGGCAGCGTTGCCAATGACGTGGCCGATCGCCAGCTCGCGCTGGTGGTACACGCCGATGCCGCACCTACGCACCACGTATGCGACCCGCGTCTGGTGGCACGCGCGCTGCTCAACCTGATCCGCAACGCCTTACGCTATGCGCAGCACACCATCATCATCCGGGCCGAAGCGGGCCCGGCAGGTGCGCTGTGCCTGACGGTGGAGGACGACGGGCCCGGCATTCCGCCTGCCGACCGCGCGCGCGTGTTCGAACCGTTCCTGCGCCTCGATGCGAGCCGCGATCGGCACACCGGCGGCTTCGGCCTCGGGCTGGCGATCGTGCGCCGCATTGCGCTCGTGCACGGCGGCGAGGTGCGCCTCGACGCGGCGCCCGGTGGCGGCGCACGCTTTGCGGTGCAGTTGCCTGCGATGGCGATGCCGCTGATTTAGCCCCGCGGCTTCGCGGCGGCTCAGTTGGGCTCGTCGCTGCCGGGCCGGTGCAGGAACGCGCTCGGGCTGCTGCCGAAGGCGCGCCGAAACATCGCCGAAAACGCGCTCTGGCTGTTGTAGCCGAGCGCCTGCGCCACCTGCGCGAGCGGCATCCCCTGCGACATCATCGGGATGGCGCTGGCGAGCACGGCCTGCTGTCGCCATTGCGAGAAGCTCACACCCAGTTCATCGCGGAACCGCCGCGCCAGCGTGCGCGTGCTGGCGCCCACGTGGCGGGCAAGATCGTCAAAGGTGAGCGATGTGCCGGGGTCGGCCATCACGCGCTCGCACAGGGCGCGCAGGCGCTTGTCGGCGGGCATCGGCAGATCGAGCGGCAGCGGCGCACTACGGCGCAGCTCGTCGAGGATGAGCGTGGCGAGCGCCTGCTCGCGCGCCGCGGGCAAGGGCTGGCGCACGTCCATCGCGGCAATCAGCTCGCGCAGCAGCGGCGAGACCTCCATGACGCGGCACTGCGTGAGCGTGCCCGTCACCACCGACGGGTCGGCATACAGCGTGCGCAGGAAGGCGGCCTCCACGACCCACACCTCGTGCTCGATACCCGGCGGAATCCAGATCGCCCGCGAGGGCGGCACGACCCACGCCGTATCGCCGGCCTGCACGCGCAGCACGCTGTTGTGGCTGTACGCCACCTGCGCCCACGGATGCGTGTGGCGCGGGAAGCGCGTGTTGGCGTCCATCTGCCGCGTGTAAAGCCGCACCGGCCGTGCCGGCGTGGGCGGCGTGCGGCCTTCGATGTCGGTGGGCAGGATGCGCTGCGGCATGGCGGGTTTGCGACAGGGACGATCCGGCGAGTCTAAAACGGCTGGCAGGGCTTGTCGAAAGCCCCTGCGCGATGGCAGGCTATCGGCCGCGTCACCGTGTTGGACGCCATACAACGACAAAGTGGATCGCAGGACGGACAACCGCCGCGATCTCGACAAAACGCCGCCGCCCATGAGGCCGCGGTGAAGGGTGCGAATCATGCAAACGGGAAATCACGCGCGCTGCCGGAGCGCGCGCTGGCTGGCGGGCCTGCGCCGGCCATGGGGCGCCGTGCTTGCGGCGGGCGCCATGCTGTCGGCATCGGCCGCCCAGGCCGATATCAGCGTCATCCAGTCCTTGCCGCTCACGGGCTCACAGGCCGCGACGGGGCGGGCGCTCCACGCCGGCGCGCGGCTGTATTTCGACTGGCTCAATCTCGAAGGCGGTATCAATGGCGAGACCATCCGCCTGGTCGCCCGCGACGATGAACAAAAAGTCGAGCAGACCGTGCGCAACGTGCGCGACATGGCGCGCATCGACAACCCTGTCGCGGTGCTCACGGTGGTCGGTACCGCCAATGTCGAAGCGCTGATGCGCAACCGCGTGCTGGCCGAAGCGAACCTGCCGCTCGTCGGCCCGGCCACCGGTGCCTCGACCATGACCGGCGACCCCCTCGTGTTCCCCATCAAGGCGAGCTACCAGCAGGAGATCGACAAGATGGTGAGCGCGCTCGTCACCATCGGCATTACGCGCATCGGCGTGCTGTACCAGGACGATGCGCTGGGCAAGGAAGCCCTGGCCGGCGTGGAGGGCACGCTCAAGGCCCACAAGCTGGCGATTGCGGCCACCGCCTCGTACCCGCGCAATACCGCAGCGGTGGGTGCGGCTGTCGACAAGCTGCTCGACGCCGATGTGCAGGCGATCTTCCTTGGCGCCACTGCCGAGCCGGCCGCGCAGTTCGTCAAGCAATACCGCGCGCGCGGCGGCGGCGCGCAACTGCTGGGACTGTCGTCCATCGACCCCGGCATCCTGCTCAAGGTGGCGGGCATCGATGCGGTGCGCGGCTATTCGCTCGCGTTGGTGATGCCCAACCCCGGCAAGGCCGTGAACCCGATCATCCGAGAATTCAACCGGGCGCGTGCCGTGGTGGGCGCCAAGGATGTTGAGCCGTCGTTCCGGGCAGTGGAGGGGTTTGTTGCCGCCAAGGTACTCGCTGAAGCGATGCGGCGTGCGGGGCCCAAGCCTACGCGGGAGCAGGTGCGTCGCGAACTGGCGCACCTGCGCAACTTTGATGTGGGCGGTGGGTTTGTGGTGGATTTTTCGGACCGGTCTCGGCCTGGGTCGCACTATGTGGAGTTGGGGGTGGTGGGGCCTAATGGGTTGGTGATTCAGTAGGGGTTTTGGGGGGTGGGGGTTGTTGTTTGATTTTGTTGCTGGTGGTGCATCCCTTGTATCGTCCCCTGCCGGGGCCGACTTACTTTTCTTTGTCTTGCCAAAGAAAAGTAAGCAAAAGAAAGGCGCGCCCGAGAT
>FLYJ01000132.1_pt1 | contig 35216 bp, 27 predicted proteins | sample 1122561 | NCBI WGS metagenome assembly FLYJ01 (sample SAMEA4346788, study PRJEB14843) | hot springs metagenome | biome: Terrestrial Biome; feature: Habitat; material: Sediment | place: India | collected 2012-06-12 | depth 1760 m
GACGAGGTGGTCGTCGCCGTCAAGCGCGTGACCGACATCATGGGCGAGATCAGCGCGGCGTCGGAAGAGCAGAGCAGCGGGATCGAGCAGGTCAACCAGGCCGTCACGCAGATGGACCAGGTGACCCAGCAGAATGCGGCGCTGGTCGAGCAGGCCGCGGCCGCTGCAGAGTCCCTCGAAGAACAGGCGGAGGCGCTGCGCAGCGCGGTGGCCGTCTTCCGCGTCGACCACGCGCAAGCGTAGGGGCCGCGTTCAGGGCAGGAGGTCGCGCGCGCGTTCGGCGATCACGTCTTGCGTATCGTCGATCCAGCGTGCCGGAAATGGCTGTGAGAGCAGGTAGCCCTGGAGCACGTCGCAACGGCATGCGCGCAGCGCGTCGAGCTGGGCAGCCGTTTCCACGCGCGTGGCCGTGACGGGCACGCCGGCGGCGTGGGCGGCCGCCACCAGCTGATGCAGGGCAGCGTGATCACCGGCATTGGCCACGGCGCTCACGACGGCCTGATCGAGCTTGACCTGGTCGGGGCGGAAGGTTTCAAGGCACGCCAGGCTGTAGCTCGTGGCGCCGAAGTCTTCGACGGCCACGCGTGCACCGCACGCATGCAGTGCCGCGACGGCATCGCGCGCCGCGCTGGCACCGGGCTGCAGCGCGTGTTCTGAAATCTCGAAGACCAGCCGCCCGGTCGGCACCGCATGGCGCGCGGCAATGTCGCGGACGACGTCGCTCAACTGCGGGTCGAGCAACTGCGCCGCCGACAGGTTGACCGCCGCATGCACCTCGGGCTGGCGCCGGGCGCCACTGTGCGGTGCACGCTCGGACTCTTCGCGTTGCAGGCCGGCGAGCATCTGCGCGGCGTTGTCGAGTACCCAGCGGCCCACCTCGCGAATGTCGCCGGTCTGCTCCAGGATCGGCAGGAAATCCGCCGGTGGCACGCCGCCCAGCTCGGGCGAGATCCAGCGCAGCAGGAATTCATAGCCGACGATGCTCCCGTCGGCGAGGCTCAGCTGCGGCTGCAGGTTCAGGCTGAACTGGCGCCGAGCCAACGCGTGGCGGACATGGGCTGCCAGCCGCGGGCGTTCGGCCATGGGGTCGTGCCGGCCAGGTGCGGCTGCGTCGTTGCTGCCGCGCTGTGCCGTTGCGGCCGGCGGGTAGAGGGCGGGGCTTTGTTGCCTGCCGTGCTGAACCCCGTAGAGGGCGCGGTCAGCCTGTTCGATCAGGCGCGCCGCATCGTATGGCGTGCTGTCGAACAGCGTCATGCCGATGCTGCACGAGCACACGAGTTCATAGCCGTGGGTGATGAAGGGCCGCGCGAGCGCTGCCGAGATGCGCCGTGCGAGGTCGTGCACGTCCTGCGCGGAGTCGAACTCGGCCGAGGCAATGGCAAACGTTTCTGCACCCACGCGACCAACCACCGGCGCGCCTTGTGCCCCCGGCGGGCACAAGGCCTGCAGGCGCGCTGCGCATTCCACGATGACCGCGCGTGCGGCCAGCGGCCCGAGCGTGGCCGTCGCCTCGGCAAAATGGTCAAAGCCGATCAGCAGCAACGCGCCGACCGCGTCCCGGCGTGCGGGTCGCGGCATGGCTGCCAGCGATTGAACGAATCGTTCGCGGTCCGGCAATCCGGAGATGGGGTCCAGACCCAATGGCGCAGACCTTGCGCGATTCATAGATAGGGCCGTCCTGCAAATACCTTTGATGCGGAAATGCGTGCGCCCGATTGTGCTTTGGCGATTGTGTCGCGGCTGACAAGCGGGCCTGCGGCGATCATAAGCCCAAAGCGCGGCTCGGGGGCCAGTCCATCGTCTGCTGTCGCGCCAACCTCACGCGTGTTTTTAACGTTTTAACGTTGCTTAATGCTGATCCAAATCGTGTGTACATCGCGCCGCTTTGCTCAGACCATGCGCTGGCCGCCCCACAGCAACTGCTCGTAGATGAAGCACTGCAGCAGCATCTTCTGCGCGGCGACGAGCTCGATGAACTCCACGCCGTATTGATAGACATTGGGCAGGTCTGCGGGCTTTTCGCTGCGGATGAGCGCGGCCGCCACCAGCTCGGAGTGATAGTCACGCGTCTTCACCCGGAAGCGCAGCCGCGCCGGCGCCCCACTCACGTGCAACCGGTGCGCTGAACGGAACGAGGCGCCCGTCGTGCTGATGTCGGAAATATGGATCATGCGCGGCGGCTCGCCGCTGACGAGCATCTTGCCGACCACGTTGGCGCGCACGCGCAGCGATTTGCGCAACGCGCGGTTCTTGATGCGCCGCGGCGGCGAGAGCACGACGTACTCGAACGGAATCCGGCATACCGCCATCACTGTGCATTCGAAGCTCGCAATGCCTTCGCCCGAAAACGCGTGGATTTCCACCAGCTCGTCCTTGACCGGCATGACGGTGCGGCCGTTGTCGGTGGGCATGGTGATCAGGAGGTGGCGCTGAGGGCTGTAACCCATGACGCGTGCGGCGCCCTTGGTGTGGCCGGCGCCGGCCGTGAGGCGCACGGTGAGCATGCCGCCGGGGCGCAGTCCCAGCAGTTCCATGGCGACCGTACGCTCGGCCTCGGTGTCGCCGCCCATGTCCGGGAAGAGCGTGTTCGGAAACGCCGTGTTCGGAAATGCAGGCGCGGCCGCCGGCGCGCCCTCGGCCTGGCGATGCGGGCGATGCAGCGTGAAGAGCAGCTCGATCTCTTCCGGCGAATGGATGACGTCTCCCTTCGGGACGAGCAGCTGTCCGTCGGCGTCCAGCATCGGCCACGGCAGGGGAATCGCTAGCGGAATGTCGAGAGGTTGAAGTTCGAGCATGGCAAGACAGCGTGGAGCCCGCGGTAGCGCGGCGCCCCACGTGTCTATACGGCCAAATCTTGCACAACTTTAAGCGCACTTGCGGTGCCGGGGGCCGGTATGGCACGCGGGTTGCGGCGGCGCCCTCATGATCGAGCACAATGGCGATTCCAACGTGAATGGGGCTGGCGCGGCGATGGGCCATCGACGGCATTTCTGGGCAGCGGTGGAGCAGTTCACACGCTACGTCGTGATCGGCTTCGGCGCGACATTGGTCCACTACGTGGTGCTCTTCGGGCTCGTGCAGGCAGGCGTCTCGCCGTGGCGGGCGTCGGTGACGGGAAGCGTGCTCGGCGCCACATTGAACTACTTCATCAGCCGGCAGGCCGTGTTCAACAGCACGCGCGGCCACATGGGTGCCATGGTGCGCTTTGGGATCGTCGCGTTCCTGGCGCTGGGCTGCAACGCCACCATCATGGCGATCGGGCTGGGGCTCGGCCTGTACTACCTCATCGCGCAGGTCTTCGCCTCCGCCATCACCGCGATCTTCAATTTTCTTGTGCACCGGCACTGGACCTTCCGCGATGCGGCGGCGGTGGGTGCGCCAACCGAGCCGCAGCCGGTCATCGCGCCGCGGCGCGCGCGCGGCAGGCAGCCGGATGCCTAGTGCTGGCTGGCGGGGCGGCGGGCCGTCGGCCGGATCGCCGGGCTGCCGGTGGCCAACATGACGTCATCGATGCGGGTCGCGGGCGTACCGGGCCCGTCGTCATCGGGCAAACGCTCCACCACGAGATGCACGTCGATCACATCGGCCAGGCCTGCCGCTTCCAGCGAGACGAGCGCCGCCAGTTGCGCGATCGCAAACGTATCCGCGAGCAGCGGTGTGTCGTCGTGCAGGTCTCCGCCGACCCGCCTGCGCGCGGGGCCGTGCTCGGTTCGGTGGGAACGCTGCGCCGCATCACGCGTGCGGTAGGCGAAATAGGCGTCGGCAAAATGGACGCGATGTGCATCGAATACGCGCACGGCGGCGGTCAGGGCATCGTCGATCCAGGCCGGATCGACGGGCGGGGTGCTTTCGGGCAGACCCGCCAGCTTGAGCGCATAGCGGTGCGTTTGCGTGCCGGGGGCAACGAAGCTCAATTCCATACGACCTCCTGCAACCGCGTGTTGGTGCCGCGGCTCGCCGTGTTGGACTCGCCCCCCGAGGCGATTTTCAAGAATAGTAACGGAGTCAGCCGGTCGTGGCAGCGTTTCGTGCGTCCGGAGGAGCGTCCGTGGCCTTGTTTCGAACTGCAGACATCCGCATAGCCGTGTGCGCGGCGCGGCCTGCGGCAAACGGCTGCCACCGTGGGGGTCTGCGTACCTAGCCGAAAGGTTAGCTGCCGCCCGATGAGCCGGCGGTGTACAGTTGCCGCACGTCTGGGACCGCCGGGCGCCTGCCGACAATCGGCATCAACAAAACGCTGACGGGGATGACGCGGGGCGCGTTTCCTTCGCGTCGACTTGTACTCGAGGGCATGCTGCATCTGTGCCCCTCGCGGGAAGGGATTGCCCCGTTAACTCGCGGCTTCTATAGTCCGCCTCGATTCGCGCGCATGGGTTGCGCGCGACAGGTCTGTCCACCGCCAGCCGTCAACGGGCCCGGCAGACTACGAGACCGGTTACGGGGACCTCCGCCGACCACCGCCGCATCCAGCCCACGCAAACCATTGCACCGTGGAGCCCGGCGACGGGACGGCCATCACGCCAGTCGCTCCCTGGACTGCCGCATTCGCGAAACTGCATCGCCATGCTTGAGGACCACCACTTGTACAAGGCTGCGATCGAACATTCGCCGATAGGGATCGGCCTGTGCGCGCCGGAGGGTCGCTTCCTCGACGTCAATCGTGCGCTGTGCGCGCTGACGGGCCACGAAGCGCAGGCACTGCGCTCGCGCGCGCTGTTCGACCTCTGCCATCCGGACCATGCAGAGCGGACGCGGCGTGGTGTGCAGGCGCTGCTCGCGGGCGAGCGCGAGGCGCTTTCGATGGAAACCCGCCTGGTGCGCCAGGACGGCAGCACCGTCTGGGTGCAGGCCGATCTCGCCGTGGCGCGCACCGACACCGGGAGCGGCGGCAGCCACCTCATCGTGCAGCTTCAGGATGTGACGGCGCGGCGCCTGGCGCTGGAGGCGCTGCGGGCATCGGAGCAGCGTCTTGCCTATGTGCTCGACGGCGCGGGGCTCGGTACGTTCGACTGGTCCACGCGCGCGCGACACGTCTCGTTCAACCGCCGCACCGCCGACATGCTGGGCTACGAGCCGGCCGACCTTCCCACCGATCCGGATGCATGGTTTGCGATGGTGCATCCGCAGGACGCCGTGCTGAGCGTGCGCCGCATTTACCGGCACCTGCGTGGCGATGCAGACAGTTTTGAAGTCGAGCAGCGCATGCGGGCCCGCCACGGCCAGTGGATCTGGGTGGCGGCGCGCGGCCGCGTGACCGAGCGCGATGCGCGCGGCGTGGCCACGCGTGTGAGCGGCACGCTGCTCGACGTCACCAAGCGGCGCGCCGCACTCGACCAGGCGCACCATCTGGCGCTGCATGACCCGCTGACCGACCTTCCCAACGCGCGCCTGCTGCGCGACCGGCTGTTCGTCGCCATCCAGGCCGCACGCCGCGCACGCAGCCAGGTGGCCGTGGTCTTCATCGACCTGGACCGGTTCAAGCCCGTCAACGACGAATACGGCCACGCCGTGGGAGACCTCGTGCTCAAGGCCACGGCAATGCGCCTGCGCAGCGCCCTGCGTGCGTCGGATACGGTGGCGCGCCTGGGCGGCGACGAATTCGTGGCTATCCTGACGCATTGCGCCACGCGGCAGGACGTCACGCAGACGATTGAACGCCTGATCGAGCAGTTGCAGACGCCGTTTCGCGTGGAGGGCCACGTGCTGTCGATGGGCGTGAGCGCCGGTGTGGCGCTGTACCCCGCAGACGGCCGCGACGCGCAGACGCTGATCCGCAATGCCGATGCGGCCATGTACGAAGTCAAGCGCGCGGGCGGCAATGGCTTCGGCTTTCATGCCTCGCTCAATTACGAGCGGCTGATGGGCATGCGATCGCGCGAGCGCGGCCGTGATCGCGATGTCGACGGCGAGGCCGGCGCGCGCTGAGCACGGCGCGCAAAACAAAACGGCCCGCCGCAATGGCAGGCCGTCTTCTTCGGGGTGAAGCCGTTCAGAACGTGTAGCGCAGGTACAGCTCGTTCAGGTCCGTCCCCGGGTTCGGACGCTTGATCGAGGCGTTCGACAGGTGCTCGAAGCGATAGCCGACCTGGAACTGCTGCTTGCTGCCAAAGGCGACGCCCACGCCGATCATGTCGGAGAACTGGAAGGCCGTGCTGAAGTTGTGCTCATCCGACGTGCGCGTGTGCGACAGCAGGCGCGGGCCGATGCCCACTTCCACGAACGGCACCCACGAGCTGCCGCGCTTTTCGATGCGGAACAGCGGCGTCACGCCGAATTCGGTCAGGTTCTGGCGGTTGGTGCCCTGCGTCGAGCGCCATTGGCCGAGCGCGACCTCCCAGTCCAGGTTCACGAACCAGCCTTGCGGGTTGCCCCAGTGGAAACCGGAGTCGAAATCGATATCGACGCCGTACTTCTCGATGCCGTGGCGGTTGTCCTTGCCGTAGATCACGCGCACGGACGGGTCGGCCTGGGCAGGCACGGCGGCGAAGAGCGTAGCGGCGCCGAGCGCGGCGGCCAGCAGCTTGGCGGGGCGGGAAATTGCGGATCGGATCATCAGAGAGAGCGCCAGAAATCAATTGAGCCGCGCGCGTGGGTCCAGGCAACAGGGTCGGCCAACCACGCGCGCGGCGGACATGGCGGCAGGCAAACAGACGGTCAGGATGGCACGGCGACACACCTGCAAGGCACCGGGCGAAGCAATTTGCGCGCCCGGCCCCGCACGGCATGCCCACGCGATCAGGGCAGCCTGAAGCAAATTCCGACGATTATAGGGGGAACGATCGGACTGCGTGCGTGCTTACGCACAAGGGGATATTGCCGGCGGCGAAATATCGTCGGCCACCGGGAACACGGAGCGCGTTACTGCGCGGCTGGTGCCGAGGCAGCGGGCCGCATCGCCGCCTGGCCGACCACGGGCACTTCGCCGTGCCAGCCGCCGCCGAGCGCCTTGACCAGCAGCACCGCGGCCGAATAGCGCTTGCCTTGCAGCGTGAGCAGCGTGCGCTCGGCGTTGTAGGCCGTGGCTTGCGCGGTGATCACCTCCAGGAAGCTGATCGTGCCGGCGCGGTAGCGGTTCAGGTCGAGCTGCGCGGCTTCCTGCGCCGCCTTGACGGCATCGGCCTGGGCGTCGAACTCGCGGGCCTGCCAGCGCAGCGCGGCGAGGTTGTCCTCCACGTCCTGGAAGGCGCCCAGCACGGTTTGCCGATACGTCGCGACAGCCGCGTCGTAGGCCGCGCCGGCCTTGTCGACGGCCGCCGAACGCGCCCCCGCATCGAACAGCGTCGCCGCCAGCGAGGGCCCGATCGACCAGACGCGGCTCGGCAGCGTGGCCAGGCGCGACAGCGTGTTGGCGGCCAGCCCAGCAGATGCCCCCAGCGTCAGTGTGGGGAAGTAGGCGGCCTTGGCTACGCCGATCTGCGCATTGGCCGCAGCCATGCGGCGCTCGGCCGCGGCAATGTCGGGCCGGCGCTCCAGCACGGCCGACGGAATCTCCAGCGGAATGTCAGGCAGTGCGGGCAGGTCGTACACGGTGGCCGCAGTCGTCGGCGCCAGCGAGAACTCCGCGGGCGGCTTGCCGATCAGCACGGCGATGGCGTGCTCGAGCTGCGCGCGCGTGACCTCGGCATCGAGCAGCAGCGCCTGCGCCTGCTTCAGTTGCGTCTGCGCGGTCAGCACGTCCGAGCGCTGCGCGACGCCCACGGCGTACTGGTTTTGCGTGAGCTTCAGGAACCGTTCGTAGTCGGCCACCGTGCGTTGCAGCACCGCCTTCTGGGTATCCGTGACACGCAATTGAAAATAATTCTGCGCAAGCGTGGCCTGGGCCGAGAGCAGCGCAGAAGCCAGGTCGCCTGCGCTCGCTTCGGCGCTGGCCCTGTTGGACTCCACCGATCGGCGGATGCGGCCCCACAGGTCCAGCTCCCAGCTTGCGTCCAGCGACAGGCTCTGCGAGTTCAGCAGGCTCGGGTTGCCGGTCGACAGGCTGCCGTCCGGGTTCACCGTTGTGCGCACCGAGCGGCTGCGCGTGGCCGACGCGCTGGCGCCCAGCGTTGGGAAGAACGAGGCTCGCGCCGATTGCACCAGCGCCTGGGCCTGCCGGTACTGCGCTTCGGCCACGAGGATGTTCTGGTTGGCGGCGGCCACCTGTTCTTCCAGCGCATTCAGCTGCGGGTCGTTGAAGATCTCCCACCACTTGCCGCGCGCGATGGCGTCGTTGGGGCTGGCGACCTTCCAGTCGCCGGCTTCCTTGTATTGCTGCGGGACTTCCGCGTCGGGGCGCTTGTAGTCGGGGCCCACCGCGCAGGCAGAGACAAGCGCGCACGCGGCCAGCGCGAGCAACGGGGTGCGGAGGGCTTGGTGGCCTCTTTTCATATCAGCTTCCTTGCGAATCCAGTGCGGGCAACGGTGCGTCCTTGCTGCGCCCGGCACGGCGCAGGCGCAGCCGGTCGAGCGCCAGGTAGACGACCGGCGTGGTGTAGAGCGTGAGGATCTGGCTGACCAGCAGCCCGCCCACGATGGAGATGCCCAGCGGCGTGCGCAACTCCGCACCGTCGCCGTGGCCCAGCGCCAGGGGCAGGGCGCCCAGCAGCGCGGCCATCGTCGTCATCAGGATCGGCCGGAAGCGCAGCACGCAGGCGTGGAAGATGGCGTCCGCGGGGCTCATGCCCTGGCTGCGCTCGGCCTCCAGCGCGAAGTCGATCATCATGATCGCGTTCTTCTTGACGATGCCGATGAGCAGGATCACGCCGATCAGCGCAATGATCGAGAAATCCGTATCGGTGATGATGAGCGCCAGCAGCGCGCCCACCCCTGCCGAGGGCAGCGTCGAGAGGATGGTGATCGGGTGCACGTAGCTCTCGTACAGGACGCCCAGCACGATGTAGATCGTGATGAGCGCAAACAGGATCAGCACCGGCTGGCTTGAGAGCGAATCCTGGAACGCCTTGGCGGTGCCCTGGAAACTGCCGTGCACCGTGATCGGCACGCCGATGCGGTTCATGGCGTCCTGGATGTCGCGCGTGGCGCCCGACAGCGACGCGCCCGGCGCCAGGTTGAACGAGATCGTGCTGGCCGCGAACTGGCCCTGGTGGTTGACCGCCAGTGGCGTGTTGGTCGGCTCGTAATGCGAGAAGGTCGACAGCGGCACCTGCGCGCCGGTCGAGGTGATGAGGTAGATGTCGCGCAGGCCGTCGGGGTTCTGCCAGTACTGCGGCGCGGCTTCCATCACCACGCGGTACTGGTTGAGCGGATTGTAGATCGTCGAGATCTGGCGCTGGCCGAAGGCGTTGTTCAGTGCGTTGTCGACATCGCTCGGGTTGATGCCGAGCGCCTTGGCCTTGTCACGGTCGATGACCAGCGACGTCTGCAGGCCCTTGTCCTGGGCGTCGGTGTTCACATCGGCGAGCGACTTCACCTGCGAGAGCGCCTGCTTGATCTTCGGCTCCCATGTGCGCAACTCATCGAGGTTGTCGGCCTGCAGCGTGTACTGATACTGCGCGTTGCTGGCGCGCCCCCCAACGCGGATGTCCTGCACCGCCTGCAGGAAGAGGCTCGCCCCGGGCTCGCGCGCAAGCTTGCCGCGCAGGCGGTTGATGACCTGGTCGGCGGAAATCTTGCGCTCGGCCAGCGGCTTGAGCTGGATGAACATCGAGCCGCTGTTGCGCTGCGAGCCGCCCGTGAAGCCGACCACGTTTTCCACCGCCGGGTCCTGCTGGACGATGTGGATGAAATCCGTCAGCTTGGTGCGCATGGCCTGGAACGAGATGGCCTGGTCCGCCTGGATGAAGCCCATCACACGGCCCGTGTCCTGCTGGGGGAAGAATCCCTTCGGCACGATGATGTACAGGTACACGTTCAGGCACACCGTGGCAAGCAGGATCAGCAGCGTCAGCCAGCGATGGCGCAGCGCCCACGCGAGCGAGCTGCGGTACATGTCGAGCAGGAACGTGAAGAAGCCTTCGGTCTTGCGGTGGAACCAGCCGTGCTCCTGCTCGGCGGCGGGCTTGAGCAGGCGTGCGCACATCATCGGCGTGGTGGTGAGCGAGATCACCAGCGACACCAGGATGGCCACCGACAGCGTGACGGCAAATTCGCGGAACAGCCGCCCGACGATGCCGCCCATCATCAGCAGCGGGATGAACACGGCGATCAGCGAGAAGCTCATCGAGACCACCGTGAAGCCCACCTCGCGTGCGCCCTTGAGCGCTGCCTGCATGGGCCGCATGCCGTTCTCGATATGGCGCGAGACGTTCTCCAGTACCACGATGGCGTCGTCCACCACAAAGCCTGTCGCGACGGTCAGCGCCATGAGCGACAGGTTGTCGAGGCTGTAGCCGCACAGGTACATCACCCCGAACGTGCCGATGAGCGAGACCGGCACCGCCACGCTCGGGATGAGCGTGGCCCGCAGGTTGCGCAGGAACAGGAACACCACCATGATCACCAGCGCGATCGAGAGCACCAGCGTGCGTTCCACATCCTTGAGCGAGGCGCGGATGGTGGGCGTGCGGTCCATCATCACGTCGAGGTTGATCTGCGCGGGGATGGTGTTGCGCAGATAGGGCAGCACGTCGTTGATGCGATCGACCGTGTCGATGATGTTGGCGCCCGGCTGCCGGCTGATGATGAGCAGCACCGACGGCTTGCCGTTGGCCGAGCCATAGTTGCGGATGTCCTGCACGCTGTCGGTCACTTCGGCCACGTCCGACAGCCGCACCGGCGAGCCGTTGCGCCAGGCGATGACGAGTGGCCGGTATTCGGCGGCCTTCTTCGCCTGGTCGTTGGCGTAGATCGTCCACACGCGGTCGCCCGATTCCAGCATGCCCTTGGGCTTGTTTGCGTTGGTGCTGGCGATGACGGTGCGCACGGTCTCCATCGAGATGCCGTACTTGTTCAGCGCCGTCGGGTTCAGCTCTACACGCACCGCCGGCAGCGATGCGCCGCCGATGTTGACCTGGCCCACGCCGTTGATCTGCGAGAGCTTCTGCGCAAGGATCGTCGACGCCGCGTCGTACAGCTGGCCGCGCGACATGGTGTCGGATGTCAACCCCAGGATCATGATCGGCGCATCGGCCGGGTTGACCTTGCGATAGGTTGGATTGCTCGGTAGCCCCGAAGGCAGCAGGCTGCGCGAGGCATTGATGGCAGCCTGCACGTCGCGCGCGGCGCCGTCGATATCGCGCGACAGGTCGAACTGCAGCGTGATGCGCGACGAGCCCAGCGAGCTCGACGACGTCATCTCCGTGATGCCCGCGATGCGGCCCAGCGAGCGCTCCAGCGGCGTGGCCACGGTGGCAGCCATCGTCTCGGGGCTGGCGCCGGGCAGCGACGCGCTGACGGAGATGGTCGGAAAATCCACCTGCGGCAGGGGCGACACCGGCAGCAGGCGGAACGCCGCCATGCCGGCGAGGGCCACGCCGATGGTCAGCAGCGCCGTGGCAACCGGCCGCGCGATGAAGGTGGCGGACAGGTTCATGGTTGCCCGCCAGGTCGGTTCGCATCCGGTGCGCCGTGGCTGCCCGGCGAGCGGCGCGCGCGCCAGTCACGCAGGCGATGGCCGAGGCGGTCGAACGCCAGGTAGATGACGGGCGTGGTAAAGAGCGTCAGCACCTGGCTGACCAGCAGGCCGCCCACCATCGTGATCCCCAGCGGCTGGCGCAGCTCCGAACCGACGCCCGTGCCGAGCATCAGCGGCAGCGCGCCGAGCAGGGCTGCCATCGTCGTCATGAGAATCGGCCGGAAGCGCAGCAGGCACGCCTGGTAGATCGCATCGCGCGGGGTCATGCCTTGCTCGCGCTCGGCCTCCAGCGCGAAGTCGATCATCATGATCGCGTTCTTCTTGACGATCCCGATCAGCAGCACGATGCCGATGATCGCGATGATGCCCAGATCCTTGCCCGACAGCAGCAGGGAAAGCAGCGCGCCCACCCCCGCTGAGGGCAGCGTGGACAGGATCGTCACCGGGTGGATCGTGCTCTCGTACAGCACGCCCAGCACGATGTACATCGTGATCACCGCCGCCAGGATCAGCCACAACTGGTTGGACAGCGACGCACGGAATGCCAGTGCCGCACCCTGGAAGCTCGTCTGCATGCTGGCCGGCAGGCCGAGCTCCTGCTCCACCGCGTTGATGGTGTCCACCGCCGCGCCCAGCGATGAACCGGGCGCGAGGTTGAAGGAGATCGTCGCGGCCGGGAACTGGCCCTGATGGTTCACCACCAGCGAGCCGGGCTGCTCCACCACCGTGGCAAAGGCGCCCAGCGGCACCTGCTGCCCGCTGCTGGACGGCACATGCAGGTCGTATAGCGAATGCGGGCCGAGCTGCATCTTCGGATCGGCCTCCAGCACCACGCGGTACTGGTTCGATTGCGTGAAGATCGTCGACACCAGGCGCTGGCCGTACGCGCTGTAGAGCGCACTGTCGATCGTGGCCATCGTGATGCCGTAGACGGCCGCCTTGTCGCGGTCGACCTGCACGTAGGCCCGCAGGCCGTTGTCCTGCAGGTCGCTCGCCACGTCGCGCAGCTCGCGCGTCTGCTGCAGGCGTTCCACCAGCCTGGGCACCCATTTCGACAGGTTGTTCGGGTCCGGATCTTCTACCGTGAACTGATACTGCGTGCGGCTCACGCGGTCTTCGATCGTCAGATCCTGCACCGGCTGCATGTACAGCTGGATGCCGGCCACCTTGGCGAGTTCGGGCTGCAGCCGCTGGATGACCTCGCTGGCGTTGGCGTCGCGCTCATCCTTCGGCTTCAGGTTGATCAGCATGCGGCCGCTGTTGAGCGTGGTGTTGACCCCATCCACGCCGATGAACGACGAGAGGCTCTCCACCGCCGGGTCTTTCAGCACCACCTCGGCGAGCTTCTGCTGGCGCTCGGCCATCGCCGAGAACGAGATCGACTGCGAGGCATCCGAAATGCCCTGGATCACGCCCGTGTCCTGCACCGGAAAGAAGCCCTTGGGCACCACCACATACAGCAGGCCCGTCAGCACCAAGGTGCCGATGGCCACCAGCAGCGTGGTCTTCTGGCGATCCAGCACCCACTCGAGCATGCGCCCGTATCGTGCGATGACGCGGTCGAAGAACGCTCCCGCGGCGTGGTAGAAGCGCGACTGCTCGGCCTCGGGAATGTGCCTGAGCAACCGTGCGCACATCATCGGCGTGAGCGTGAGCGACACCACGGCCGAAATCAGGATCGACACCGCCAGCGTGATCGCGAACTCGCGGAACAGGCGCCCGACCACGTCACCCATGAACAGCAGCGGAATCAGCACGGCAATCAGCGAGAACGTGAGCGAGATGATGGTGAAGCCGATCTGCTTGGCACCCTTGAGCGCGGCTTCCATGGGCGGATCGCCGTCTTCGATGTAGCGGGCGATGTTCTCGATCATGACGATGGCGTCGTCCACCACGAAGCCCGTGGCAATGGTCAGCGCCATCAGCGTCAGGTTGTTGATCGAGAAGCCGGCCAGGTACATCACGCCGAACGTGCCCACCAGGGACAGCGGCACCGCCACCGCCGGAATGACCGTGGCCGGCACATTGCGCAGGAACAGGAAGATCACCATCACCACCAGCGCGATGGCCAGCATCAGCTCGAACTGCACGTCGGAGACGGATGCCCGGATGGTGGTGGTGCGGTCGGTCAGCAGCGACACCTCCACGTTGCCGGGCAGGGTGTCCTTGAGTGTGGGCAGCAGTGCCTTGGCGCGGTTGACAACCTCGATCACGTTGGCGCCGGGCTGGCGCTGCACGTTCAGGATGATGGCCGGTGTGGTGTTGGCCCACGCCGCGAGCTTGGTGTTCTCGGCGCCGTCGACGATCTGTGCCACGTCGGTCAGGCGGATGGGCGCGCCGTTCTTGTAGGCGACGATCATCTTGCCGTACTCGGCGGCGGAGCGGAGCTGGTCGTTGGCGTCGATGGTGGAGGCGCGCATCGGGCCGTCGAAGCTGCCCTTCGCGCCGTTCACGTTGGCGGTGCCGATGGCGGTGCGGATGTCGTCGATCGACAGCCCGAGCGCGGCAAGCGCCGACGTATTCGCCTGGATGCGCACAGCCGGCCGCTGGCCGCCGCTGATGCTGACGAGCCCGATGCCCGGCAGCTGAGAGAGCTTCTGCGCGATGCGCGTGTCGACCAGGTCTTCGAGCTTGGGCAACGGCATCGTCCTGGAGGTGATCGCCAGCGTGAGGATCGGCGCATCGGCCGGATTGACCTTGCTGTAGATCGGCGGCATCGGCAGGTCGTTCGGCAGCAGGTTGCCGGCCGCGTTGATGGCCGCCTGCACTTCCTGCTCGGCGATGTCGAGCGAAAGCGACAGGTCGAATTGCAGCGTGATCACCGACGCGCCGCCCGAGCTCGACGACGTCATCTGCTTGAGCCCCGGCATCTGGCCGAACTGGCGCTCCAGCGGCGCCGTGATGGACGACGTCGTCACGTCCGGGCTGGCGCCGGGGTATAGCGTCGTCACCTGGATGGTCGGGTAGTCGACCTCGGGCAGGGCGGAGAGCGGCAGCATCCGGTACGCCACCAGGCCCGACAGCAGGATGGCCACCATCAGCAGGGTGGTCGCCACGGGCCGGAGGATGAAGATTCGGGAGGGGTTCATGCCAGCTCGGAGAAGACGTCGTCAGGCGGATACACGCGGTGCACGGTTTACGGCTTGGCTGCCGGCGCGCTGGCAGCGGGTGCCGATGCGCCGCCCTGGCCGCGGCGATGGCGGCGGCCCTGCTGGCCGTCCTGTCCGGCCGCCGGCGCGCTGGCCGGGCCGGCGCCGGGCTGGATCACCTCCACCGGCGCGCCGTCGCGCAGCTTGTCGGCGCCGTCGACGACCACGCGCTCGCCCGCCTTCAGGCCCTGCGCCACCGATACACGTTCGCCCTCCGTCACGCCCAGCTTCACCACACGCAGCGTCACCTTGCTGTCTTCGCCGACCACGTAGACGAACGTGCCCTGCGTGCCGCGCTGGATGGCCGCGCCCGGCACGATCACCTGGTCGCGCAGCGTATCCACGCGCATGCGCACGTTCACGAACTGGTTCGGGAACAGCATCGCGTTCTGGTTCGGGAACTGGGCGCGCAGCTTGACCGTGCCGGTGGTGTTGTCGATGGTGTTGTCCACCGTCATGAGCGTGCCGTGTGCGAGCACCGTGGTCTGGGCGCGGTCCCAGGCTTCCACCGGCAGTTTGTCGCCCGACTGCAGGCGCGGCATGACCTTCGGCAGGCTGTCTTCCGGGATGGTGTAGATGACGCTGATCGGATCGACCTGCGTGATGACGACGATGCCGTTGGTGTCCGACGCATGCACGATGTTGCCCGGGTCCACCTGACGCAGGCCGACGCGGCCCGACACGGGCGCGGTGATGCGCGTGTACGAAAGCTGCACGCGCGCGTTGTCGACGTTGCCCTGGTCCAGCTTGACCGTGCCTTCGTATTGCCGCACCAGCGCCGCCTGCGTATCGACCTGCTGCTTGGCGATCGAATCCTGCGCGAGCAGCGTCTGGTAACGCTGCAGGTCGAGCCGGGCGTTCTGCAGCAGCGCCTGGTCGCGTGCGAGCTGGCCCTCGGCCTGTGCGAGCTGTGCCTGGTAGGTGCGCGGGTCGATTTCCGCCAGCAGGTCGCCGGCCTTGACGGTCTGGCCCTCGGTAAAGGCCAGGCGCACGAGCTGGCCGTCCACGCGCGTCTTGACGGTCACGTTGTTGACCGGAGTGACGTTGCCCAGCGCCGAAAGCACCACGTTGATGTCGCCCCGCGTGGCCGCTGCAACCATCACCGGCATTGGCTTGCCAGCCATGGCGGCGCGTCCCCCGCGGCCGCCGGCGCCGCCCGGGCCGCCGCTGTTGCGGTGCATCGCGTGGTAGATCGCATAGCCGACGAGCGCCAGGATGATCACCACGACCCAGATGGCCCAGCGCCGGCGCTTGCCGCCTTCACGGGGCGGCGGCAGCAGCGTTGGCGAGACGGCATCGGGCCCCGGCGACCCGTCGTGCGTGGGGCGTGCGGCATCCGGTGAGCCGGGTTTCTGGTCCTGGGCGTCGGACATGTTGGCGTTCCTGTTTCTTGGCAATATGGGGACGAGCGCACATGATACTGGGCGCCCGTACCAGTCAGCCCGCAGCTTAAAGGCATCGTCTTTGCGCAGAATTAGCCGCACCGCCGGTTGTATTACGGCCCATTACAAACCGAGCGGGCTGTTACTGCGAGAAACAATATGGAAGACATGCGCGGGCGACGCTGCGGCCGCAGTCGCTATCATGAGCACACCTTCCAGCGTCCCCCAGAAAGATGAGCGGCACCAAGATCCTGGTCGTCGATGACGACGTCGAACTGCGCGACCTGCTGCGCGAATACCTGACCCAGCAGGGCTTTGCCGTGTCGGTGCTGCATGACGGTGACGGCCTGGCCGCGCGCCTCGAGCGCGAGCGCCCGGCGCTGGTCGTACTTGATCTGATGATGCCCAAGGTCGATGGCCTCTCGGCCCTGCGCGATCTGCGGGCCCGCAACGACGATGTGCCCGTCATCCTGCTCACCGCCCGCAGCGACGAGATCGACCGCATCATCGGCCTGGAGATCGGCGCGGACGACTACCTCGGCAAGCCGTTCTCGCCGCGCGAGCTGCTGGCCCGCATCAACGCCGTGCTGCGGCGCCGCCACGCCGTGCCGGCTTCGGCGCCGGAAGATCGCGACAGCTTCAGCTTCGGGCCGTTCAAGCTCAACTTCCGCATGCGCACGCTGTTTCGCGGCGAGCGAGCGCTGTCCATCAGCGATACCGAGTTTGCGCTGCTCAAGCTGCTGATCACGCACCCCATGCAAGTGCTCACGCGCGAGCACATCGTCGAGCTGATGTACGGGCCGGGCAGCGGTGTGTCGGACCGCGGCATCGACGTGCAGATCTGGCGCCTGCGCCGGGTGCTCGACGAAGACGCCCAGCGCCCGCGCTATATCCAGACGGTGCGCGGGCGCGGCTATACCTTCGTGCCGGACGAGCGGGAAGAACGGGAAGGGGCCAATGAAGTACAAGGCTAGGTTCGACACGCTCTTCGGCCGCCTGGCCGTGTTGATCGTGGTTGTGCTGGTGCTCAGCCATTTCTCGTGGCTGGGCGTGCTGCGCGCGGAACGCCGCGAGCGGCAGTTCCAGGCGTCGGTCGATCAGATGGCCTTCCAGTTGCAGGCCTTCCAGGCGGTGGCGGACGGCCGCCTGCACGTAACCCTCCCCGACCTCGTGACCGAAACGACGGAAGCGCCCGCCGGCGAGGCGTTGTCCACGTCAGACAAGTCGGCCGAGCTCGCGCGGCAGCTCGCACGCCGCCTGCCGGCTGGCACGGAGCTGCGGCTGGAGGCGGCCGCCACCCCGCGCGTGTTCGTGCGCTTTCCGCAGCGCACCAAGTGGATCGCCATGCCGCTCGTGTGGGTGCATGCCCCGCCGACGATCTCCGCCGTGGTGCCGGGCGTGATGGTGGTGCTTGCCATTGCCATCGCATTCTCGCTGTTCGCCGCGTGGCAGATCCAGCGCCCCGTGCGTGCCCTGGCCGACGCGGCCGGCGCGCTGGCCCGGCGCCGCTACGTGCCCCCGCTCAAGGAGCGCGGGCCATACGAGCTGCGGCAGCTGACCGATCAGTTCAACCACATGGCCGCCGATCTGTCCGCCGCCGATGAAGAGCGCAACACCATGCTGGCCGGCATCGCGCACGACCTGAAGACGCCGTTGTCCCGCCTGCGGCTGCGCGCCGAGATGCTGGTCGACCAGAAGGCCGGCGCCGGCATCGAGCGCGACGTCGAATCGATGTCGGCCATCGTCGAGCAGTTCCTCGCCTACGCGCAAAGCGGTGACACCGAGGCGCGCGAGGTCTCGGTCGATCGCCATCTGCGGGGGCTCGTGCAGCCGTTTGCCGAGCAGGGCAAGCACGTTGCGCTGGACCTGCAGGCCGGAGAGCGCTTCCGGCTCAAGCCCACGCATCTGCAGCGCATCGTCGTCAACCTGCTCGACAACGCGTTCGCCTATGGCGCCGAGCCGGTCAACGTGCGCACCGCCCCCACCGAGGCCGGTTTTACGCTGACGGTGGAAGACCATGGTGCCGGCATTCCGGCCGCCGACGTGGAACGCGTCACGCGCCCGTTCGTTCGCCTGGACCCGGCGCGCGGCGGCAATGCTCATTGCGGTCTGGGCCTGGCAATCGTCGACCGGCTCGTGCGCCACCTCGGCGGGGAGCTCACGATCGGCCCGGTTGCGGCCGATGCGCCTTCACCCGGCTTCCGCGTGACCATGCGGTTTCCAGACGCGGCTGCGACTGCCTGACACATGGCTGGGCGATTTCCTAAGCTATCCTAAGGGCCGCTACCAAGACCCGCCTGGCGTCGTTGTGCCGCTGCCGTGCCAGCGTTGCCCGCGTGCCAGAGCCGCTTCACCGGGTTTTGTGAGCGGCTCTTGGCGCGACAAGCATGCTTGTCGCGTGTGTTCCACCAGAACTCATGGAGGAAAACGCATGGATTGTGCAGTCTGCCTCGTCAAGGATCCTCGTCAGGGCCGCAGGGCCGCCGCCATTGCCGCCTGTGTCTTGGCCGTGGGCCTGGCAGCCTGCTCGTCGCCGATGCCTCCGTGGCAGCCGCCGCGTACCGTCATCGAGCCGGCGCCCCCACCTGCACCACCTGCACCGGCCGCCACGCTGCCCCCGGCGCCGTCCGCGCAGCCGATCGCGCCGCCGCCGCCGTCACCTGCGTACCCGGCAGCACCCGAGAGCGCCGCACCGCCGCAAGCCGCGGTCGGCATGCCGAATCCGGCGTCGACGTACTGCCTGCAGCGCGGTGGTGAACTCGAGTTCTCCACCCGGGCCGGCGGGGCCGAGGTGGGCACCTGCGTGAGCCCGCGTGGGGACGAGTGCGAGCAGTGGGCATTCCTGCGGGGCAGCTGTACGTGGTAAGCCAAGTCATTGGCTGTCAGAGAAAGGGCCGCGGGATGCGGCCCTTCTGCCATGTGGCGACGCAATCAGCGTGGGCTGTGCCGGGCTTGGCGGCGATGCGGTCTGTGTGCTGCCATATGCACCACGGGTGCGAGCTTGGCAGTCCTGCGGACTGGCCGCCGGCGAGCTCAGCCAGTTTCGGGTACGCCGCCATGCACGCGCGCCGCGCGGCCCGTGACGCCAAATCGTCTCAACGCCGCGCTACCACGACCTTGTCTGCGGATTCCGCCACCAGGCGCATCGGTACGCCGGCTTCCTGCAGGTTTTGCCACGTGACGCGGCGCATGAAGGCGTAGGCGGGCGGGCCTTCCGTCCAGCGCCGGATCCACTCAGCGGTGGTGGCGACGACCTTGTCGGGCTCCAGGCCCGCGCCCATCTCGAGTTCGTCGAAGCCAGCCACCAGCGTCATCGGTCGGCCCAGGTAGTAGATGGCGGTCTGGTCCAGCCACTCCACCGAGTAGAACGGCGTTTCCGGCGGAATCGGGCCGGTGGCATTCAGCGTCTTCTCGATGACGTCGCGGGCGGATAGCGCATCGCGGAAGATCTCGCTGGCGTTGAGCACGCGGTCCCAGCAGAACAGCGCCGAGAGCGACAGCACGATCACCGCCAGCGTGCGCCGTTGCCAGCGCAGGGCCACCAGCGCGGCGACCGTGCCGGCGCCCAGCATTGCCAGCACCGTGCGCAACACGGGCATGGCCTGCGCCACCTGTTCCGGGGGCATCTTGGCACCGCCTTTGGCACCGATCACGGGCACCGCCAGCCACAGCCCGATGGCGATCAGCAGGTTCACGCCCAGTGCCCAGGCAAGGGTGCGCGTCGGCATCTTTTCCAGGGTCAGCGCCAGCACGATCGCCAGGGCGGGAAAGGCCGGCACGATATAGCCGGGCAGTTTCGAGCTGGACGCCGAGAAGAACAGGAAGATCATCGCAGCCCACGCCATCGACCAGCGCATCAGGTCAAACCGATGCGTGCCGACCAAGAGATCGGCCACGCGCCCGATGCGCCGGCCGGCGGCGGCAAACAGGAGCGGCGTCCAGGGCAGCAGGCCGGCTGCCCCCACGGCGACGAAGTACCACCACTTGCCGGTGCGATGATGCTCGTTGGTCAGAAAGCGCTGGAAATGCTCGTGGACGAAGAAGAAGTCGAAGAACTCCGGATTGCGCTGCTGCACGAGCACGAACCACGGCACCGTGGCGAGCAGATACAGCGCCAGGCCCGGCAGCCAGTGCATGCGGCGGATCAGCGCCCAGTCACGCGTCATCAGCAGATACGCGGCGCCGATGAGGCCCGGCAGCACCAGCCCGATCAGCCCCTTCGTGAGCGTGGCACCGGCCAGCGCGAGCCACACCACGAGCATCCACCCGAGTCTTGCGCGGCGCGATGCGTCTGGGCGCTGCGCCAGCGCAAACCCGCACGCCCCCACGGTCAGGAAGAAGCCCACGCCCATATCGAGCGTGATGACCTGCCCGAACAGCACGTACAGCAGTGACGAAGCGAGAATGGCCGCGCCCGTTGCCGCCGCGCGGCCGCCGCGGTACGCCGCCAGCGTCCAGGCCGTCATGACGATGCCGCCCAGGCCGAACAGGATCGGCCACAGCCGCGCTCCCCAGGCACTGACGCCGAAGGTCTCGAACGTGGCCGCGGTCGTCCAGTACTGCAGGGGCGGCTTCTCGAAATACTTGAGATCGTTCAGCCGCGGCGTGACCCAATCGCCGGAAACCACCATCTCGCGCGGGATCTCCGCATAGCGGCCTTCATCGGGCCGGAACAGCGTGGAGCGCTGGAAGAGGTCGTCCATCCATAGCGCAAGAAATGCCGCAATGAGCGCAACGATGATCAACGTCATCCACGGGGAACGGCGTCGGGAGAGGTCCATGCGGGATTCCATGCTGAGGGGTAGACTTCGCGGGCACGGTCGGAAAGGCTAGGATTTTAGTCGATGCCGCATGGCACATGGCTTGCATTGGCCTGGCGCCCCTCTACTTGACCCCACCGCAGACCATCGCATGAGCAAGGCCAAGCTCGATACCTACCTGAATGACCGCCTCGACTGGAATCTGCTGCGCACCTTTCTCGCCATTGCGCGCGAACGCAGCATCAGCCGCGCCGCCACGCGCCTGCACCTGACGCAGCCGGCGGTCAGCCAGGCGCTCAAGCGGCTCGAAGACCAGCTCGGCCTGCAGTTGATCGACCGCCAGGCCAACCCCATCGACGTCACGCGCGCGGGCGAGGAAGTGCGGCAGATCGCGGAAGAGGTCTACGGCACCATCTCGCGGCTGTCGCAGGCCACCGGCGAGGGCGGGCAAGGGATTGCCGGCATGGTGCGCGTGGCCATCGTCAGCGGGCTGGATTTCCCGGAATACGACGCCTTTCTCGGGCGCTTTCATCGCGACTACCCGCGCATCGAGCTCGAATGCCAGGAGATGCGCAGCGCCGATGTCGTGCGCAGCCTGGAGCTGCGTACCGCCACGCTGGGCCTGTCGCCCAAGCGCGCGCTACCCAGGAAGATCGCGCACAGGCTGTTCCTGCGCCAGCGCTACGCCTTGTTCTGCGGGCAGTACCACCCGCTGTTCGGCAAGCCGGATGTGCAGATCGCCGATCTGGCCGGCGAGAAGTTCGTCTCCTTCACCGGCGACAAGCTCGGCGATCCGCTGTCGATGCTCACGTTCTTTCGCGACGAAATGGGGCTGACCGGCCCGGTGGTCGGCTCGTCATCGAGCATGTGGGAAGTGCGGCGGCTGATCGTGGCGGGCTTCGGCATCGGCTGCCTGCCCGAGCACGTGGCGCAGGACGATGTGGAGCAGGGCCGGCTGCAGCGCCTGCCGCCCGAAGGCGGCGTGGCCGATGTCGACATGCACCTGCTATGGCTGGTCGAGCGCAAGTTCAGCGCGGCCGAAGCAGCGTTTCTGGAAGCGCTGCACCGCTTCATCGATGCGCGCTATCCCGAAACGGCCGGCCATCAGTAACCGCGCGAAACGTCGACCACGTTGGCAAGCGCCTCGCCCTTGAGCAGGCGCCGCACGTTCTGCGCGACCTGCAGGCCGATGGTGTCCGCACTGGCGACCGACGCCATGTGCGGCGTGACGATCAGGTTCGGTGCACGCCAGAGCGGGTCGTCCGCCGGCAGCGGCTCGCTGGGAAAGACGTCCACGATCGCGCCGCCGAGCTGGCCGCCGTGCAGCGCTTCGAGCAGGTCCGCGGCGACAAGGTGCTCGCCACGCCCGACGTGGATCAACTTGGCACCGCGCCTGAGCCGCGCGAAGGTGTTGCCGTTCAGCAGGCGGCGTGTGGCGTCGGTCAGCGGCAGCAGGCAGACCAGGATGTCGACGCCTTCGAGAAACATCGGCAGGCCAGCTTCACCGCAGTACACGCCGATGCCGGGCAGCTCACGCGATTGCCGCGCCCAGCCGCGCACGCTGAAGCCCAGGCGATGCAGTTCTGCGGCCACGTGCGCGCCGATCTCGCCCAGGCCCATCACGCCCACGGTGCAGGTCGACGGAGCCTGCTGCTCAGGCCGGTACCACGTGGCGCTGCGCTGGTTGGCGAGCACGCGGTCCAGCTGGCGATGGAAATGCAGCACGCCCCACGTGACGAACTCCGCCATGCCGCGCGCGTGCTGCGGGTCCACCACGCGACACAACGGCACGGCGGGCAGGGTCGGATCGGCGAGGATGTTGTCGACGCCGGCTGCGATGCTGTGCACAAGCCGCACGCGCGGCATGGCGGCGATTGCTCCTGGCGGCGGGTTCCAGCAGACCGCGACCTCCGCCTCTTGCGCACCCGGTTCGCCGTACCTGCGCACGTCCAGCTCGGGCGCTGCGCGCAGGATGGACGGCACCAGGTGCGACATGTCGTAGTCGCGGCTGACGAGGGCAAGCGTGGTCATGCGCTCAGCTCCGGTAGTCCGAGCGCGAGGTGTCGATCAGCCGCAGCGCAGCGAGCCATGCACGCCGCGCGATGACGGGCGATTCTTCGCGGTTGAACTGTGCTGCCGTGCGCTGCCGGATGTCCTCTGGAGGGAAGCGCAGCGGCGTGCCGCCGGCCAGCGCCTGGATCTGCGCCTGGCATGCGCGCTCCAGGAAGTAGATCTCGTGAAATGCGTCGGCCGCCGTTGCACCGCCCGCGAGCAGGCCGTGGTTGCGCAGGATCATCGCCTTGTGCGGACCGAAGTCGCGCACCAGGCGTTGGCGCTCGCCCAGGTCCAGCGCGATGCCTTCGTAATCGTGATACGCGAGCTTGCCGTAGAACTTCAGCGCATGCTGGCTGATCGGCAGCAGCCCATGCTCCTGTGCCGACACCGCGATGCCCGCCGCCGTATGCGTGTGCACCACGAAATGCAGATCGTCGCGCGCAGCATGAACCGCCGAATGGATCGTGAAGCCCGCCGCGTTGACGGCGTAGTGTTCAGGATTGGCGTCGGCCCGCGCGTCGACGACGTTGCCGTCCAGATCGATCTTGACGAGGTCGGATGCGCGCATCTCGCCGAACAGCACGCCGTAGCGGTTGATGAGGAACGTCGGACGGCCGTTTTCATCGGGCAGGCGCGCGGTGATGTGCGTGTCGATCATGTCAGTCATGCGGAAGTGATCGACCAGCCGATACAGCGCGGCAAGATCCGTGCGGATCTGCCATTCCTCTTCGGAAAACGCCGCCGGGCGGCGCGTGTGCAGCGAACCGTGTTGGGCTTCCATGGAAATGCGATTGGAGGTGGACATCAATTCGTGGCGAGCGCCGCGGCTTCTTCTGCGGGCTGCCTGCCGTCGCGATAACGGCCCAGGCCGATGATGCCGGCCAGCGAGATGGCGGAGAGCACCGTGAAGAACAGCGCGAGCGGCAGCCATTCGCCCTTGTAGCGCTCGGCGAGCATCGTGCCGATCAGCGGTGTCGTCCCGCCGGCGATCATGGTGCAGAGCTGGTACGCGATCGAGATGCCGGAGTAGCGCACGCGCGCCGGGAAGGCCGGCGTCATGAAGCCCGCAATCACGGCATACACGGCAGAAAGCGTGACGACTGCCAGCGTGATGCCCGCCACCATCGCCACCGCGTTCTGCGTACTCACCAGCAGGAACATCGGATACGGCGTGAACATCGAGACGAACGCGGCCCACGTGAGGAAGCGCGTGTCGCCGTAGCGCTGTGCCAGCAGCGCCGACACCGGCTGCGACAGCAACTGCAGGATCGTCACGATGAACAGGCAGTCGAGAATCAGCGCCTTCGACATGCCGAGATACGTGGTGACGTACGAAATCATGAACGTGTTGGTGAAGAAGAAGCCGGCCGAGCCGATCGTCGTGGCCATCGCCGCCAGCGCGATCGGGCGCCACGCCGTGCGCAGCACTTCGCCCACCGGGTTCTTCAGCACTTCGTTGTTCTTCTGCATGCGCTCGAACTCGGGCGATTCCTTGACGCCCATGCGGATCGCCACGCCCACGAGCAGCAGCACGAAGCTCGCGAGGAACGGCAGGCGCCAGCCCCACGTGACGAAGCTGTCGTGGTCGAGCGATGACACCAGCCGGAACGACAGCAGCGACAGGATCAACCCGGCCGGGCTGCCCATCTGCGGGAACGATGCGAAGAACACGCGCTTCGCTTTTGGCGCGTGCTCGCTCGCCATCAGCACCGCGCCGCCCCATTCGCCGCCCACCGCAATGCCCTGCAGCACGCGCAGCAGCACCAGCAGGATCGGCGCCCAGATGCCGATGGTCGCGTAGCCGGGCAGCAGGCCGATGCCCGTGGTGGCAATGCCCATCAGGAGCATCGTCACGAGCAGCATCTTCTTGCGGCCGATGCGATCTCCAAGGTGGCCGAACACGGCGCCGGAAAGCGGCCGCGCAATGAAGCCCACAAAGAACGTCGCAAACGACGCCATCGTGCTCAGGAAACGGTTGCTGCTCGGGAAGAACACCTCACCCAGGACGAGCGCGGCGGCGGTGGCATAGGTGTAGTAGTCGTAGAACTCGACCGCCGTGCCGATGAAGGCGGCCGTGGCCGCGCGCACGGGCTGGTGCGTGGCCGTGGCGGCCGTGGATGGCTGTGATGCTGACATGGGGCGTCCTCCTCTTTTGGGCGTGGCCCGCCGCCGCGCCGCCGATGTTCGTGCATCGGTCTGTGCCACGAGAGCGGGTTGTCGGTCGTCAGCCGACGCCGCCATTTATGCGCACCGATGCGGATGCCGGCAAATTCGCATTTTTGATTCCCCGTATTAGCCGGGCTTATGCATCGGAGTGGGGCGCGGGCGGGGATGTCTGCGCTACGGCGGCGCGGTCGGGCAGCACCACCGTGCGTTTCGCATCGGTGCGTTGGTGGGAATATTTGCCCCGCTTATAGCCCGGATAAACATTCGCAATTTGACGCGCATTTTGCGATTGCCAGATAAAGACGCCTGAATGCGCCGAGCCGGTCGGCGCGCATGCAGAGGAATGCAGACATGCTGAAGGTCAACGGGGCGCGGCTGTGGTCGAGCCTGATGGAAATGGCAGCGGTGGGCGGCACGCCCAAGGGCGGCGTGCGGCGCCTGGCGCTGACGGAAGACGATGCGGCGGGCCGCGCCCTGTTTGCACGCTGGTGCCAGGACGCCGGCATGACGCTCAGCACCGACCGCATCGGCAACCTCTTTGCGCGCCGGGCGGGCAAGCGCGCCGATGCTCGCCCGGTGGCAAGCGGCAGCCATCTCGACACGCAGCCCGAAGGCGGCCGCTTCGACGGCGTGTATGGCGTGCTGGCCGCGCTGGAAGTCGTGCGCACGCTCAACGATGCGGGCATCGAAACCGATAAGCCGATCGAGATCGCCGTGTGGACGAACGAGGAGGGCGCGCGCTTTACGCCGGCCATGCTGGGTTCCGCCGCGTTTGCGGGCGTGATGCCGCTGGAGCAGGCACTGGCCTCGCGCGATGTACAGGGCGTTTCCGTCGCCGAGGCGCTGGATGCGACAGGCTATGCAGGCGATCGCGCGGTCCCGGGCGAGCCGTTCGATGCGTATTTCGAGGCGCATATCGAGCAGGGCCCGATCCTGGAGGAGAACGGCGTGCCGATTGGCGTCGTCACGGGCGGGCAGGCCATCCGCTGGCTCGACGTGCGCGTGCAGGGCCAGGCCGCGCATGCCGGGACGACGCCGATGCGTTTTCGCCGCGACGCGATGTTTGCCGCTGCCGAGATGGCGTGTTCGCTCGAAGTCCTGGTCGACGCCTTTGCGCCGCACGGCCTCGTGACCATCGGCGAGATCGGCATCCGCAACGCCTCGCGCAACACCATCGCCGCCGACCTTGCCTTCGCGGTGGACTTGCGCCATCACGAGGACGCGCGCATCGCACAGATGGAAGCCGCGCTGCGCGAGCGCTTTGCCGAGATCGCCGCGCGCCGCGGCCTGGCAGTGCGGATCGACCAGCATTGGGTGAGCCCGGCCACGCCGTTCGATGCCGCGTGCGTCAAGGCCGTCGCCGATGCGGTGGAGCGGCTCGACTACCCGCATCAGCGCATCGTGAGCGGCGCGGGGCACGATGCCATTCACATCGCCAGGCATTGCCCGACGGCGATGATCTTCATCCCGTGCGTCAACGGCCTGAGCCACAACGAAGCCGAGGACGCCCTGCCCGAAGACGTCACGCGCGGCGCCGACGTGCTGTTGCACGCCATGCTGGCGCGGGCCGGATGACGCGTGCTGCGCTTTGTCCGACTCATCAGTAGGGTGGAGGTCCTGCACCTTGTTGCGGTAGGATGGCGCCTGCCGGCAATCCTGCCGGTTCAGTACGTCTTCAGGGCGGGGTGGAATTCCCCACCGGCGGTATGCGGGCAGAGTGTTTGCGCCCGTGAGCCCGCGAGCGCCCGGTATGCGCCTGCATATCGGGGTCAGCAGATCCGGTGAGATGCCGGGGCCGACGGTCAGAGTCCGGATGGAAGAAGATGTGCGGAACGACATGCTCCCGCCGACGGGGCGCGCTTCGGCTTTGCCGGGCGTTGCCGTTGCACGGGCGTGTTTGACTGCTTGCCCTGGAACGTCTTGTCGCCAATCTCAGCGAGGAGCGTTTCCATGTTGTCCACTCAGCAATCCCCCGTCATTCATCCGCCCGCATTGCCTGCCGGTCATGCGACCCTTGATGCCGTCGAAGCGCGCTTCGACCCGGCCGACATGCCGGCGCGCATGGCGGCCGCGCTCGACGCGGTGCGCCTGGGCGTACCGGTTGTCGTGCTCGACGATGCCGACCGCGAGAACGAGGCGGACCTCATCGTCGCCGCTGACAAGCTTACGCAGGCCAGCATGGCGATGCTGATCCGCGAATGCAGCGGCATCGTGTGCCTGTGCCTGACGGCCGAGAAGGCGGCCGCACTGGGCCTGCGGCCAATGGTGGAAGAGAACCGCAGCCAGTACGGCACGGCGTTCACGGTGTCGATCGAGGCGCGTACCGGCGTGAGCACCGGCGTGTCGGCGGCGGACCGCATCACGACCATCCGCGCGGCCATTGCGGCGGATGCCGATACGCAATCCGTTGTCAGCCCGGGGCACGTGTTCCCGCTGGTGGCAAAGGACGGTGGGGTGTTGACGCGGCGCGGTCATACCGAGGGCTCGGTCGACCTGGCACGCCTGGCCGGCTTGCAGCCGGCGGCCGTGCTATGTGAGTTGATGCTGCCCGACGGCACCATGGCGCGCCGTGATGACGCGGTGCGCTTCGCCGATCAGCACAACCTGCCGGTGCTGACCATCGAAGACATCGTCCAGTATCGGGAGCAGATGGAGCGCGCGGTCAGCTTCGTTTGACGCCAAAGCCGGCCGCGCGAGAGAGGTGACGTGATTACCGCTTGAGCGTGGCCGCTTCCCTGGCCAGCGCCGTGATGCCCGCCCAGTCGCCGGCAGCGACCTTGTCCTTGGGAACCATCCACGAGCCGCCCACGCACACCACGTTTGGCAATGCGAGATAGTCTGGCGCGCTTTGCGGCGTGATCCCGCCGGTCGGGCAGAAACGCACATCGCCAAACGGCCCGTAGATCGACTTGAGCATCGGGATGCCGCCGGCGGCTTCGGCCGGGAAGAACTTCAGCGTGGTCAGCCCGAACTCGAGCGCCAGGATCAGCTCGGACGGCGTGGCGATGCCGGGCAGCCAGTCGAGCTCGGCCTTCGCTTGCGCCACGGCCAGCATCGGCGTGACGCCAGGCGATACGGCAAACACGGCGCCGGCGTCCTTGGCCTGCTGAAAGTGCTCGGGCCGCGTGAGCGTGCCGGCCCCGATGATGGCATCGCTGCCCAGGTCCTTGGCCACCGCCGCAATGGTGTCGAGGGCCACCGGCGTGCGCATGGTGATCTCGAACGTGCGGATGCCGCCCTCGTACAGCGCGCGGCACACCTTGACGCCTTCATCGACGGATTGGAACTGCAGCACCGGGATCACCGGGCCGGCCTTGACGACGGAATCGATACCCACAACGTTCTCCTAGATCAACACATCAACAGAACAGACTCAGATCACGGTCGACAGCGCCAGCGTCAGCAGCAGCGCGACGATCGAGATGATCGTTTCCAGCACCGTCCACGTCTTGAAGGTCTGCGGCACGGTCAGGTTGAAGTACTCCTTCACCAGCCAGAAGCCGCCATCGTTGACGTGCGACAGGATCAGCGAACCGGCGCCGGTGGCCAGCACCATCAGCTCTGGCCGCACGGCGGCGCCCGAAGCTGCGGCGATCGGGGCGACGATGCCGCAGGCGGTCGTCATGGCGACCGTGGCCGAACCCGTGGCGATGCGGATCATCACCGCCACCACCCAGCCCAGCAGCAGCGGCGACAGGTTCGCACCCATGGCCACGCCGACGATCGCCTTCGACACACCCGAGTCGCGCAGGATCTGGCCGAAGCCGCCGCCTGCGCCCACCACCAGCGTGATCGTGGCGATGGGAGCCAGACACTCGTTGGTGAACTTGAGGATGGTGTCGCGGTTGAAGCCGCGCGCCTTGCCGAACGTGTAGAAGCTCACCAGCGCGGCAATGAGCAGCGCCATGACGGAGTTGCCGGCCAGCTTCAGGATGTCGTTGGCCAGCGTCTTGGGCGTGGTGAAGAGATCGGCCCAGCTGCCGATCAGCATCAGCACCACCGGCAGCAGGATCGTGAACAGCGTGATGCCGAAACCCGGCAGCTCGCGCGTCTGATCGGCTTCAACGAATTGCGCGGCGAGGGGGTTGTCCTCCACCGGCTTCACGTAGCGCGACACCAGCATCGCCCATACCGGACCGGCCAGGATGGCAGTCGGCAGGCCGACGATGAGCGCGTACAGGATGGTCTTGCCGATGTCTGCCTGATATGCCGTCACGGCCAGCAGCGCTGCCGGATGCGGCGGGATCAGACCGTGCACCACCGACAGGCCCGCCACCATCGGCAGGCCCACCATCAGGATCGGCGTGCCCGTGCGCTTGGCCACGTTGAAGGCGATCGGGATCAGCAGCACGAAGCCGACTTCGAAGAACACCGGCAAACCGATGATGAACGCCACCACCATCATCGCCCAGTGCGCGTTCTTCTCGCCAAACGCCTGGATGAGCGTCTTGGCGATGCGCTCGGCGCCACCGGACTCGGCCATCATCTTGCCGAGCATCGTGCCGAGGCCCACCACCAGGGCAATGTGGCCGAGCGTGTTGCCCACGCCGGTTTCAAACGCCTTGACGATGTTGCCCATCGGCATGCCGACCACCACGCCCAGCACAAGCGAGACGACGATCAGCGTGACGAACGGGTTCAGTTTCTGGACGGCGATCAGGTAAATGAGCGCCACCACCGCCAGTGCGGCGGTCAGCAACAGCGAGTTGCCTTGCATCATGACCATCGGGTTTCCTCCTCAGGGGATTTCACGGCTCTTGTTGTGAGGCGCCCCGTTGTGCAGGGCGCCCGTTTTGAAGGTTCGCTTCTTCTGTCAGGGCTTCTTGTAGGCCACGCAGTCGACCTCGACCTTGCAGTCGATCACCATGCTCGACACCACGCACGAGCGGGCCGGCGGGTTGGCGCCAAAGTACTCCTTGAACACCTTGTTGAACGACTGGAAGTCGCGCGGATCATCCAGCCACACGCCGCAGCGCACGACGTGCTCGGGGCCGTAGCCGGCCTCGGCCAGGATGGCCAGCAGGTTCTTGAGGGTCTGGTGCGATTGCTCGACGATGCCGTTGCCGACCACTTCGCCGTTCACCATGGGCGTCTGGCCCGAGACGAAGAGCCAGCCATCCGCGCCGGCCGCACGGGCAAAGGGCAGGTGCTGGCCACCGGTGCCGGTGCCGCCTTCAACGCCAATTCGCGTAATCGTCATGGTTCCTTCCTTCTTTCAAACAAAACTTGGATGCAGTGTCAGTGGGCTTCCGTGGCGGGCGCGGCGTGCGCACGCAGCGCGCGCCTGAGGAAGCGTCCGGCGCGGCGCGGCTGCACGGCGCCTTCGCGATACGACAGATGGCCGTTGACCCACACCGCCACAATGCCCGCCGCGGGCTGCTGCGGGTCGGTAAAGGTGGCGACGTCGCGCACCGTGTCCGGGTCGAACAGGACGAGGTCGGCCCAGTAGCCTTCGCGCACCAGGCCGCGTTCGGCCAGGCCGAAGCGCTCGGCGGACTGGCCCGTCATCTTGCGCACGGCTGCCGCCAGCGACAGCAGCTTGCGCTCACGGCTGTAGTAGCCGAGCACGCGCGGGAAGGCGCCCCACAGGCGCGGATGCGGTTTCGGATCGTTCGGCAGGCCGTCGGAGCCGATGACGGTGGCCGGGTGCGTGATGATGCGGTCGAGATCCTGCGCCGACATGTTGTGATAGACCGCGCCGGCCGGCTGCAGGCGGCGCGCGGCCTCCATCAGGTCGGTGCCCCATGCCGCGGCGATGTCCTTGAGCGTCTGCCCGGCCATGCCCGGATGCGGCTCCGACCACGTGATGAAGATGTCGAATTCGTCGGTCACCTGCTTCAGGTCGAGCGTGGACGAGCTCGCGGTGTACGGATAGCAGTCGCAGCCGACCGGCTGGTAGCGCTGCGCGCTTTCGATCGAGGTCAGCACCTCGCCGGCGCGGCCCCAGTTGGCAGCGCCTGCGCATTTCAGGTGCGAGATCACGATGGGCACACGCGCATGCTTGCCGACGCGGTAGGCCTCGTCCATCGCGTCGAGGATCGCCGCAAACTCCGTGCGCAGATGCGTGGTGTAGATGGCGCCGGCCTGGGCGAGCGGCTCGGCCAGGCCCATCACTTCTTCGGTGGTCGATGCGAAGGCGTTGGCGTAGGCCAGTCCCGTGGAAAGCCCGAGCGCGCCGTTGTCGAGCGCCTCGCGCAGCTGCGCGCGCATGCCTGCCACCTCATCGGCGGTGGCGGGCCGGTCGAGGCGGTCCAGGTGGTTGTTGCGCAGCGCCGTATGGCCAACGAGCGCGGCCACGTTCACCGCCGGCTGCGCGCGTTCCACGGCTTCCACGTACGACGCAAAGGTCGGATACGCGAACGCGCTGGCCGGCCCGAGCAGGTTCATCGGGTCAGGCGGATCGCCCTTGAGCGTGGCCGGCGACGCGCTGATGCCGCAGTTGCCGACGATGACCGTGGTAATGCCCTGCGACACCTTGGGCAGCATGTCGGGCGTGCGGATGACGTTGGTGTCGTCGTGCGTGTGCACGTCGATGAAGCCGGGAGCGAGCACGCGGCCGTCGCCGGCGATTTCCTTGTCGCCCAGCCAGGCGGTGGAGTCCGAAGTGGCGATGGCGGCGATGCGCCCATCGGTGATGGCCACGTCGAACAGCGTGGCCTCGGGCTCGTGGCCGCTGCCGTCCACGATGCGGACCTGGCGGATGACGGTGTCGTACTGCTCCATGTCAATCTCCAAGCGGCTGGCGGTTGCCGCCGCCGCGATGCGCATCGAGCACGTACTTGATGCGCCGTAAGAGCTCCTTGCTGCGATCGGCCTGCTGCAGCGCGACTTCGGTGGCCAGCAGGTCGATCATCATCATCATGGCGTAGCGCGATGACGACGGCTTGAAGATGAAATCGGTTTCCATGGCCTGGATCGGCAGCAAGACATCGGCCAGCGCGGCCAGTGGCGAACCGATGGCGGTGATGGCCACGACCTTTGCGCCGTACTCGCGCGAGATGTTCACGCTGTCGATCACCTCGGGCACATGGCCCGTCACCGAGAACACGACCACAACGTCTTCGGGGCTCAGCGTGGCCGCGACCATCCGCTGCAGCATCGAATCATGATAGGTGGTGACGGGCCGCCCCAGGCGCGCGAGGCGGTAGCGCATCTCGTCGGCCATGGTGGTCGAGCCGCCGCCCATGCCGAACACCGCGATCATGCGGGCCGCGGCCAGCGCCTCGGCGGCGGCGCGGAACGCCTCGGGGCGTACCAGCGCGCGGTTCGCTTCCAGTACGTTCGAAATGTCCGCCAGGATGCCGTCGGCGCTGGAGGGTGGGCGATCGGCGCCGCCATCCAGAAACCGCTGGCCGACTGCCGCCGCCTGGGCTAGCTTGAGCTTGAGTTCCCGCACGTCGCGGCAGCCCATCGCCTTGGCAAATCGGGTGACGCTGGCCTCACTCACGCCGGCCCGTTCGGCTAGCGTCTGGATGCTGCCGGCCGCCGCTTCGGCAATGTCGCTCAGGACGGTCTGCGCGACCTTCCGCTCGGCGGGACGCAACTCGGCGGCACGCTGGGAGAGGCGGGTGACGATGTCCATGGGTTCGCGCATTCGGGGCTCCCGGGTCCGTCCGGATAGCGGCAGTCGACTAGGTTTGGTACTTTGTAACAGGCTGGCCCGGAGGATAATTTCCCCGCTATCATTGTGTCAACCCGATGTTTACCCCCACAGGAACGCGAGTCGATTCCCATGAGTGATACAAAGTACCAAGGAGATGCCACCCCCGTCGTCGATCCGCTGGACAAAGGTCTGGGTGCGCTGGACGCCGCTTGTGCGCCGGAGCAGATTGCTGCGCAAGGCTGGAATGTCCTCAAGGAAGATCTGAGTCTGCCGGCGGCGGTGCTTTCGCAATCGCGCATCGAGCACAACCTGGCGTGGATGCAGCGCTTCGTGAACGAGTACGGCGCCAAGCTCGCGCCGCATGGCAAGACGACCATGGCGCCACGCCTGTTCCAGCGTCAGCTCGCCGGCGGTGCGTGGGGCATTACGCTGGCGACCGCGCATCAGACGCGCGCGGCCTACGCGCACGGTGTGCGCCGCGTGCTGATGGCCAACCAGCTGGTGGGCAAGCGCAACATGGCCATCCTCGCGGAACTGCTGGCCGATCCGTCGTTCGAGTTCTTCTGCCTCGTCGATGCGGCGGACCAGGTCGAGCAGCTTGCCACGTTCTTCGGCAAGGCCGGGCGGCCGATCCAGGTGCTGATCGAGCTCGGCGTGCAAGGCGGCCGCACGGGCGTGCGCGACGATGCGCAGCTGCAATCCGTGCTCGACGCGCTCACGCGCGCCAATGGCGGCGTCAAGCTGGCCGGCGTGGAAGTGTATGAGGGCGTGATCAAGGAGGAAGCCGATATCCGCGCCTTCCTGCAACGCGCCGTCAAGACGCTCGGCGACCTGGCCCGCGCGGGCCGCCTGCAACGCACGCCTGCCGTGCTGACCGGCGCGGGCTCGGCGTGGTACGACGTGGTGGCCGAGGAGTTTGCCAAGGCGGACATCGGGCAGCCCCTGGATGTGGTGCTGCGTCCGGGCTGCTACCTCACGCACGACGTGGGCATCTACAAGGCCGCGCAGGCGCGCATCGACGCCAACAACCCCATCGCGCACCAGATGCGCTCGAGCCTGCTGCCCGCGCTGCAACTGTGGGCCTATGTGCAATCGGTGCCCGAACCTGGGCGCGCCATCATCGCGATGGGCAAGCGCGACGCCGCATTCGACGCCGGTCTGCCGCTGCCGGTGCTGCATTACCGCCCGGGGCGTGATGACACCTCGCTGGCGCCCTCCGCCACGCCCGCGCACTGGGAAGTCACCGGCATGATGGACCAGCACGCCTACCTGAAGATCGCCGCTGGCGACGACATCAAGGTCGGCGACATGATCGCCTTCGACATCTCGCACCCGTGCCTGACGTTCGACAAGTGGCGCCAGATCTCCGTGGTGGACGATGCGTACAACGTCGTCGACGTGGTGCAGACGTATTTCTGAGTCGGACGCGGCGATGACAGACATCCTCGCTTACGGCGAAGCGCTGATCGAGTTCAACCAGGCGGACCCCGGCAGCACGTCGTGGACGTTCGGCTTTGGCGGCGATACGTCCAACTTCTGCATTGCGGCGGCACGGCAGGGCGCGCGCACGGGCTACATCAGCGCGGTCGGTGCCGACCGCTTTGGCCAGGCGCTGCGCGCGCTGTGGCAGGACGAAGGCGTCGATCACACCTACGTGCACACCGATGCGCAGGCGCCCACCGGCCTGTACTTCGTTTCGCACGACGCGCGTGGTCACCATTTCGACTACCTGCGTGCAGGCTCGGCCGCGAGCCGCTTCCAGACCGCGCAACTGCCGCTGCAGGCGATTGCGGCGGCCAAGGCGTTTCACCTGTCGGGCATCAGCCTGGCGATCAGCGATACCGCGTGCGACGCGGGTTTGGCAGCGATGGCGCATGCGCGGGCGGCGGGTGTGCTGGTGTCGTTTGACACCAATCTGCGCTTGCGTCTGTGGCCGCTCGCGCGTGCCCGCGCCGTGATGCAGGAAGCGATGCGCACGTGCGATCTGTGCCTGCCGAGTTGGGACGATGTAACCGTGCTGCTCGACTGCCATGACCGTGACGGCATTGTCGATACGCTGCTCGGCTGGGGTGTGAAGCTGGTGGCGCTGAAGATGGGCGCGGAAGGCTGCTACGTGGCCACACCGGAGTCCCGTACGCTGGTGCCGCGTCATACCGTCAATGCCGTCGATGCGACCGGGGCGGGGGACTGTTTTGGTGGTGCGTTTGTGGCGCGGATTGTGGCCGGGGATCCGCCTGCAGAGGCGGCGCGGTATGCCAATGTGGCGGCTGCGATTTCTACGACGGGGTATAGCGCTGTGGCGCCGATTCCGAGGGCGGATGTTGTGCGGGCGGTGTTGGCCTCGGCTCAGCCGGCTTGAATGGGCGTTGTGGGTGGGCTTTTGTGTTTCATCCCGTGCCGGGGCTGACTCACTTTCTTTGTCTTGCCAAAGAAAGTAAGCAAAGAAAGGCGCGGCCGAGATGGCGACTTCCCCTTGGATTTGTGTCACGGGGAGGGGAAGGAGCCAAACTCGCTGCGCTCAAACAGGGCTCCTTCCTTTTTCCTCCCCGCGACAAAAATCCAAGGCGCCATCTAGGGCAGGGTACGGCC